>OLQH01000267.1_pt1 | contig 60098 bp, 57 predicted proteins | sample 1672671 | NCBI WGS metagenome assembly OLQH01 (sample SAMEA3136712, study PRJEB25190) | human gut metagenome
CCCGCCCTTTTCCATTGCGCCCCGCGCCCCACAGGACTCTCTCATTATCGGCGGCCCACCCCGGCTCACCCCCAGGAAATTACCTTTATAAAACTTGCGAAAAGTGATATACTGAAGAATATTACCGGATTCTGCCAACCGCCGCATCCGGAATGGGTAAAAGAGTAGGAGACATAATTGCATGAAAATTGAAGAACTGACAAGCTACAGACTCGTAGAAAAGAAAAAAATCGAAGACCTGAACTCCATGAGCTACCTGCTGGAGCACAAAAAAAGCGGAGCCCGTCTTGCACTGCTTTCCAATGATGATGAAAATAAAGTATTTTATATCGGCTTCCGTACCCCGCCCGAGGACAGTACCGGCGTTGCCCACATCCTGGAGCATTCCGTACTGGAAGGAAGCAGGGATTTCCCGGTAAAAGACCCCTTTATCGAGCTGGCTAAGGGAAGCCTGAATACCTTCCTGAACGCCATGACCTATCCCGATAAAACCGTGTATCCCATCGCCAGCTGCAATGACAAGGATTTCCAGAACCTGATGCACGTATACCTGGACGCGGTTTTCTATCCCAATATCTATACGGAACGCAAAATCTTCGAACAGGAAGGCTGGCACTATGAAATGGAAAGTCCTGAAGATGAGCTGACCATAAACGGTGTTGTATATAATGAAATGAAGGGGGCATTTTCTTCCCCCGACGACGTGCTGGAACGTGAAATCACCAACACACTTTTCCCGGACACCACCTATTCCAACGAATCCGGCGGTGATCCGGAAGCGATCCCCGACCTGACCTATGAGCAGTTCCTGGATTTCCACAGAAGGTATTACCATCCGGCCAACAGCTATATTTACCTTTATGGAAATATGGACATGGTCGAGAAGCTGGAGTATTTGGATCAGGCCTATCTGTCTCATTTTGACCGTTTTTCCGTAGATTCCGAGGTGGCCTTCCAGAAGCCCTTTGACAAATGCGTGGAGGCCGGAAAGTTTTACCCCATTACGGAAAATGAACCCGAGGAGGACAACACCTACCTGACCTATAACATGGTAGTGGGAGACAGCCTGGACAGAGAACAGTATATCGCCTTCCAGATTCTTGACTATGCCCTCTGCAGCGCTCCCGGCGCGCCCCTGAAGCAGGCGCTTCTGGATAAAGGGATCGGCAAGGATATTTACAGCTACTACGAAAGCGGCATCCGCCAGTCGTATTTTACCATCGTGGCAAAAAATGCCAACCTGGACCGCAGGGAGGAATTTGTGGAATGCATCGAAAAAGAGCTTTCCCGCCTTGCAAAAGAAGGAATTGATAAAAAAGCGCTGCGCGCCGGCCTGAATTATTACGAATTCCGTTACAGGGAGGCGGACTTCGGTTCGTATCCTGCGGGACTGATGTATGGGCTTCAGGTGCTTGACAGCTGGCTTTACGATGATGCCTTGCCCTTCATCCATATCGAAGCGGGTGAAACCTACAAAGCGCTGCGTGAAAAGGCCGAAACCGATTATTTTGAAGAATTGATTGATAAATGCATGATCCACAATACACACAAGAGCATTCTCACCCTGTCCCCCAAAAAAGGGCTGGCAGAAGAGAGGGAGAAGCTTTTGAAGGAAAAGCTGGCTGCCTTAAAGGAAAGCATGGATCCGGCGCAGATCGGGGAAATCGTAGAAGAAACCCACGCGCTGCTGGAATACCAGGAAACGCCGGATTCCAAAGAAGCGCTGGAAACGATTCCTCTTTTGAAGCGTGAGGATATCCGCAAAGAAGCGGAGCCGCTTATTAATGATATCCGCAGCATGGGTGATACCACAGTGATGTATCATGATATTTTCACCAACCATATCAGCTACCTGCGTTTCCTGTTTGACGTGGGGCAGGTGCCGGAGGATCTGTTCCCCTATATCGGCATTCTGAAATCCGTGCTCGGCTATGTGGATACCGAAAACTTCACTTACGGGGAGCTGTTCCATGAAATCAACATGGAGACCGGCGGTATCGTTCCGGTCACCAATTTCTTCACCAATGCGAAGAAACTTTCCGAATGCAGAGTCACCTTTGAAATAAAGGCCAAGACACTGGAGGACAATCTTCCCAAAACAATGGAGCTGGTTCAGGAAATCATGCTGAAATCCCGTTTCGACGATGGAAAACGGCTGTATGAAATCCTGGCGGAATTAAAATCAAGACTGCAGTCCAACCTGATCTCCGCAGGACATTCCGTTGCCGCAAGCAGAGCCATGTCTTATTTTTCCAGGCCTGCGGCCATTCAGGAGCAGATCAACGGCATGCCTTTTTACCGCCTGGTGGATCATCTGGAGAAGAATTTTGACAGCTGCAGAGAGGATCTGCAGAACAAGCTGGAAGCCCTGATGAAGTATATTTTCCGTCCGGAGAACCTGCTGCTTGACTATGTGGGCACACAGGATCACTACGAAGAATTCATCAGCCTGGCCGGACAGGTGAAAAAGTCGCTTCACACAGAGCCTGTGGAGCACAGACCTTTTCTCATTGAGCCTGTCAGGAAAAATGAAGGCTTTATGTCCGCATCCCAGGTACAGTATGTATGCCGCGCCGGTAATTTCATCAGCAAAGGCCTTTCCTATACAGGTGCGCTGCGCGTGCTGAAGGTGATGATGAGCTACGAATATCTGTGGCAGGAGGTCCGCGTCAAGGGCGGCGCCTATGGCTGTATGTGTGCTTTTGGCAAGAGCGGGGACAGCTATTTCGTATCCTACCGTGATCCGAACCTGAAGAGTACGGTACAGGTGTATGAGCGTGCCGCTGCATTCGTGGAAGGCTTTGACGGAGACGAGAGGACCATGACCCAGTATATCATCGGAGCCATCAGCGAAATGGATACCCCCATGAATCCTGCGGCAAAGGGGCTGCGCGCCATGAGCGCTTACCTGACCAATCAGACCTTCGAAGACTATCAGCGGGAACGGGATGAGCTGCTTGGCGCCAACGCCGCCGCTATCCGTTCCCTGGCCGCGCATATCAGGGCTTTTATGGAAGCCGACTGTATCTGCGTTGTGGGAAATGATGCTAAAATCAAAGAAGAACAGGAGATGTTTGAAACACTGGAAAATCTGTATTAAAGACCGATACGGGAGGGACTCTTATGAAAAAACGGATGAAACGAATTACCGCAGCGGCGGCAGCCTGCCTGCTTTCCCTTATTTTTGCCGCCTGCGGAAGCAGCAGCAAATCAAACACAACGGAAGACATTTCCACCGGCCAGGCAGCTGCTTATGATGCCGGCGGCGTATATTCCAATTATTCCGCGGAAATGGAACCCGAAGAGGCGGCGCCGGAGGAATCCGGCGCACAGCTTGATGAAAAAGCGGCTTCCGGCAGAAAACTCATTAAAAACGTAAATATGTCCGTGGAAACAGAAGACTACACACAGCTGGTAACCGACATCCAGGAACAGGTGGCCGCGCTGGGCGGATATATTGAACAGTTTGAGTCCTATAACGAAAACAGCATCGGCGGCCGCAGCGCAAACCTGACGCTTCGCATTCCCGCCGAACAGCTGGATTCCTTTGTTACCCGTGTGGACGAGGTATCCAATGTGATTTCCCGTCAGGAATCGGTGGAAGACGTCACGCTCCAGTATGTGGATCTGGAAAGCCACAGGAAAATGCTCAGGCAGGAGCAGGAACGGCTGCTTTCGCTGATGGAGCAAGCGGAAACCATTGAAGACATAATTACCCTGGAAAGCCGTCTTACCGAAGTCCGTTATCAGCTGGAAAGCATGGAGGCGCAGCTTCGTTCCATGGATAATCAGGTGAACTACAGCACCGTGTATCTGTACATAAACGAAGTGACGCGCCTGACTCCCCAGGAAGAAAAAGGAACCTGGGAACGGATCCGCACCGGATTTTCGGAAAATATGTACCGTGTCGGACATGGATTAAAAGAATTTGGAATCGGCTTCATAATTTCCTTGCCCGTTCTCATCGTATTTGTTATTATCATTCTGATTATTATAATTATTTTAAGAATCATAATCCGCATTACCAGAAAGCGGGAAGAAGAGAACCGGAAAAAATACGGAACGCCGTACCGTCCCGGTCCCATGCAGCAAAACGATCCCCGTTTTGCCGTTCCCGGAAGCAGGCAGGAGCCTTTCGCACCTCCCACAGGAGGTCCGGACAACAGGAATCCGGCCCGGGAAGCCGCTCCGGCTCCCACGGCCCCGGATAAGGAAGGTAAAACGGACGTACCGGAAATCAAAAAGAATGAGGAGAAACACTAAATGGACTTAGAGGAACTGCTTTCAGCCGGCAAGCCGGTAAATGAAAAATACAAATCCGGATTTGCCACGCTGATAGGGCGCCCCAATGTGGGAAAATCCACCCTGATGAACCGTCTGGTGGGCCAGAAAATATCCATCACCTCCAACAAGCCCCAGACGACCAGGAACCGCATCCAGGCCGTATATACTTCTGACGAAGGCCAGATCGTATTTCTGGATACCCCCGGAATCAACCGCGCCAAGAACAAGCTGGGCGACTATATGCTCAAGGCCGCCGAAGGCACGCTGGGCGATGTGGACGTCATTCTCTGGCTGGTGGAGCCCACCACCTACATCGGGGCAGGGGAGCGCCACATCATAGAGCAGCTGAAGAAAACAAAGACACCCATCATCCTTGTCATCAACAAAACGGATACCGTAAAAAAAGAGGATGTGCTCCCTGCCATTGACACCTACCGCAAAGAACTGGATTTTGCGGAGGTTGTGCCTGTATCCGCCCGTTGCGGCACCAATACGGACACGCTGATTTCCTGTATTTTCAAATATCTGCCCTACGGCCAGCCCTTTTATGACGAGGATACGGTCACGGATCAGCCGGAACGCCAGATTGTGGCCGAGCTGATAAGGGAAAAGGCCCTCCGGTGCCTGAGCGAAGAAATTCCCCATGGCATTGCAGTGGCCATTGAGAGCATGAAATACCGGAAAAACATTGTGGATATCGACGCTACCATCATCTGCGAAAAGGATTCCCATAAGGGAATCATCATCGGTAAGGGCGGCCAGATGCTTAAGACAATCGGTTCCAAGGCCCGTCCGGAAATAGAGGATATGCTCCAGTGCAAGGTGAATCTCCAGCTCTGGGTCAAGGTGAAAAAGGACTGGCGCGACAGTGATTTCCTTTTGAAAAATTTTGGCTACAATCCGAAAGACGCCGAATAGAAAATCCAAAAAAGCGAACCCTAATAGAGTACTTATTGTAGTGCCTTTAGGGAGCCTGGTGCTCTCGCAAAAAACAGAAGAGGACTGGGTGAAGGATGAGCGATTTAGACAACTGGAAAAATTTTTGCGCAACAGGAAAAGTAGAGGATTATCTCAGGTACGCCGCGTCTACTGCGGAAAAAGACGAAAGGGAAGGGCGGGAAGCAGACAAGAATGCAGGAGTTGCTCACAGTGACAGGACTCATACTGAAAGCGGAACCTATCGGGGAATATGACAGAAGGGTAGTGATCCTGACGAAGGAGCGGGGCAAGATAGCCGCCTTTGCCAGAGGGGCCAGGAAACAGAACAACCGTTTTATGGCCTCCACCAATCCCTTCTCCTTCGGCGAATTCCGGCTGTATGCCGGCCGTTCCTCCTATACACTGGCGGAGACCTTCATCTCCAATTATTTTGAAGGCCTCCGCTCAGATTATGAAGGGGCCTATTACGGAATGTATTTTCTGGAAGTATGTGATTACTGCACCAGGGAAAACAACGACGAAAGGGAACTGCTGAAGCTGCTGTACCAGTCTCTGCGCGCCCTGTGTGCAAAGAGCCTGGCCCACGAGCTGGTCCGCTACATATTCGAAATCAAGACGGTTGCGATCAATGGAGAGTTTCCGGGAATCCCCAATGGGGACAAACTTTTGGAGTCCACTCTGTATGCCGTATCGTATATTGTAAATTCGCCGGTTGAAAAGCTCTACACATTTACGGTCACGCCCCCGGTCCTTCAGGAACTGGGCCGGCTGGCCGCTTATTATTGCAGACAATCGCTGGATGGAAACTTTAAAAGCCTGGAGATACTCAAAAGCCTTTGACAAGTTTTGGTTGAAAATCCGGGATAGGTCGGATATAATGTTTAGGATATGGCAGACATACGGCAAAAGTTGGGAGCAAGTATGAAAAAAATGAATTTGTTCCTTCTTACCGTTCTGGGTGCGGCCCTGCTACTTTCAGGCTGTGGATCCAAAGCGGAGGAAGAGGAAACTACGACACTGGAATTAAAGAAAAACGGAGAAATCGTCCAATCCATCATAGAAGACTTCAGTGAAAGCTATTATGATCTGGATGAACTGAAATCCACTACGGAAAGCATGATTGCGGGATATAACGAAAGCGCCGGCAGCGATAATATCAAGCTGCAGTCCGCGGAAGTGACGGACGGCGTTGTCTATCTGGTAATGACCTTCAGGAAGTCGGAGGATTACACAGGCCTGTACCGTCAGGCGCTTTTCTCAGGTACGGTAAAGGATGCCTTCAATGCAGGATACGATCTTGACATTACGCTTAACAGCGTCAAAGAGGAAGGCGCGACAATAAACAAACAGGATATTCTGGACATGGGAGAGAAGCATGTTGCAGTCGTAAGGGAAACCACCACGGTGAAAACCTATGGCGACATACTCTACATCAGCGATGATGTGACCATGGGACCGGATGACCGGACGGCAACGGTGACAAATGGGGAATCCCTTTCCTATATCATATTTAAATAGAAAGAAGCATAACGGATAAAGCAGGAGGAGAAAAAATGGAAAAGACAATGGAAAAAATTGTGGCTCTGGCCAAAGCGAGAGGCTTTGTATATCCCGGATCCGAAATTTACGGAGGCCTTGCCAATACCTGGGATTACGGCAACCTGGGCGTGGAGCTGAAAAATAATGTGAAGAAGGCATGGTGGCAGAAATTCATCACCGGAAATCCTTATAATGTGGGTGTTGACTGCGCCATTCTCATGAACCCTCAGACATGGGTGGCCAGCGGCCATCTGAGCGGCTTTTCCGATCCGCTGATGGACTGCAAGGAATGCCACGAGCGTTTCCGTGCGGACAAAATCATTGAAGATTACGCTGCGGACAACGGCATAGAGCTGGACGGCTCCGTTGACGGCTGGGATCAGGAAAAAATGATGAATTTCATTAAAGAACATAACATTCCCTGTCCGAGCTGCGGCAAACATAATTTTACAGATATCCGTCAGTTTAACCTGATGTTCAAGACCTTCCAGGGCGTTACCGAGGATGCGAAGAATACGGTTTACCTTCGTCCTGAAACCGCACAGGGTATTTTTGTGAACTTTAAAAACGTACAGCGTACCTCCAGAAAGAAGATTCCCTTCGGCATCGGCCAGGTGGGCAAATCCTTCCGTAACGAAATCACTCCCGGAAACTTTACCTTCCGTACCCGTGAATTTGAGCAGATGGAGCTGGAATTCTTCTGTGAGCCCGACACTGATCTGGAATGGTTTACTTACTGGAAGCAGTTCTGTATCGACTGGCTGCAGACCCTGGGAATCAAACCTGAAGAAATGCGTGTCCGTGACCATGATAAGGAAGAGCTTTCCTTCTATTCCAAAGCAACTACGGATATTGAGTTCCTGTTCCCCTTCGGCTGGGGCGAGCTGTGGGGCATTGCCGACAGAACGGACTACGACCTTACCCAGCATGCCAATGTTTCCGGACAGGATCTGTCTTACTTTGACGATCAAAAGAATATCAAATATATTCCTTACGTTATCGAACCTTCCTTGGGAGCGGACCGTGTTGTGCTGGCTTTCCTTTGCGCAGCTTACGATGAGGAAGAGATCGGTGAGGGGGATGTGCGTACCGTGCTTCATTTCCATCCCGCGCTTGCTCCTGTGAAAATCGGTATTCTGCCCCTTTCCAAAAAGCTGAACGAGGGCGCTGAGAAGATTTATGAGCAGCTTTCCAAAAAGTACAACTGTGAATTCGATGACAGAGGAAACATCGGAAAGCGCTACCGCCGTCAGGATGAAATCGGTACTCCTTTCTGCGTGACCTACGATTTTGATTCCGGGGAAGATCACTGTGTAACCGTGCGTTTCCGTGATTCCATGGAACAGGAGAGGGTGGCCATCGATCAGCTGGACGCTTATTTTGCAGATAAATTCGACTTCTGATATAGAAAGACAACTGTTTTACCATTGGATAAAAGCATCCTGCAGCAGGCAGGGTGCTTTTTTGATGGACCCGGCAGCACATGTTTCCTTGCCGATTCAGCCATTTCCCTCTTCGAATCTGCGCCGGATGCCTGTCTTACGAACCGGCCATTGATATGTTCAATGAAAAAAACGGAAATCCCCCGCCTTCTGACTGAACGGAACCGACCCATGGTACAACTTTTCTGTGTACAACGGACACTGTCAGCCTTTTTAAAGAAACCGGTTACATAATAAAAACAGAAAAATCCACATAAAGCATCGCGCAAAACAACAAAATAATTTAAAAAAACAGCACTTTAAATGAATGTTTTATTGGGAGCTTGAATATATTATTTATAATTTATTAAAAAAACAACAAAAATTAACGTGCGTTCCAGGAAGAACTGTGATATAATGGAAATACGAGAGCGGAACGCGTAAAAACGTTCCGCAAACCTATACCAAATATTTCGTTCAAAGGGGGAACTGATTAGATGGCAAAATGGGTTTATTCATTCAAAGAAGGTAATGCGGACATGCGCGATCTTCTTGGCGGAAAAGGAGCCAATCTGGCAGAAATGACCAATCTGGGACTTCCAATTCCGCAGGGCTTTACGGTAACAACCGAAGCCTGTACGGATTACTACAACAACGGAAAGCAGATTTCTGATGAAGTTAAGGATCAGATTTTTGCCGCGCTCGCCGAACTGGAGAAGCTCCAGAATAAGAAATTCGGCGATACCGAGAACCCACTGCTTGTATCTGTACGTTCAGGTGCCAGGGCATCTATGCCGGGCATGATGGACACCATTCTTAACCTGGGGCTGACGGATATTTCCGTGGAAGGCTTCGCAAAGAAGACCGGTAATCCCAGATTCGCGTATGATTCTTACCGGAGATTCATCCAGATGTTTTCAGATGTGGTCATGGAAGTGCCCAAATCATTGTTTGAGAGGGTTCTTGACGAGATTAAAGAAGCCAAGAGCGCTCATTTTGATACGGATTTGACCGCTGATGATCTGAAGGAAGTCATCACTCGCTTCAAAGCGATCTACAAGGACAAGATGGGCGAGGATTTCCCTCAGGATCCCAAGATCCAGCTGATGGAGGCTGTAAAGGCTGTGTTCCGCTCCTGGGACAACGAACGTGCCATCGTATACCGCCGAATGAACGATATCCCCGGCGACTGGGGAACCGCAGTTAACGTACAGTCCATGGTATTCGGAAATATGGGCGATACTTCCGGTACCGGTGTTGCATTTACCAGGAATCCTTCCACAGGGGCCAGGGGAATTTACGGAGAATACCTCATCAACGCACAGGGCGAAGATGTTGTGGCCGGAATCAGGACTCCCCAGCCCATTACCCGTCTGGAACAGGATTTGCCCGAATGCTATAAAGAATTTATTGAAATAGCCAATAAGCTGGAAAACCACTATAGGGATATGCAGGACATGGAGTTTACCATTGAAGAAGGAAAGCTTTACTTCCTGCAGACCAGAAACGGAAAGAGAACGGCACCCGCCGCTCTGCAGATTGCCTGCGATCTGGTGGACGAAGGCATGATTACCCCTGAAGAAGCTGTTCTCCGTATTGAAGCCAAGTCTCTGGACCAGCTTTTGCATCCCACCTTTGATCCGGATGCCCTGAAGGCCGGAACCGTTATCGGACAGGCTCTTCCCGCATCTCCCGGCGCCGCTGCAGGCAAGGTTTATTTTACCGCGGAAGAAGCGAAGGAAGCCCATGAAAAGGGAGAGAGGGTCATTCTTGTCCGGCTTGAGACATCACCGGAGGATATTGAAGGAATGCATGCTGCCGAAGGTATCCTTACCGTACGCGGAGGAATGACTTCCCATGCGGCTGTTGTGGCAAGAGGCATGGGCACCGCATGTATATCCGGCTGCGGTGATATTACAGTGGATGAAGAAGCTAAAGTATTCAGCCTTGGCGGCAAGACTTATCATGAAGGAGATTATATTTCTCTTGACGGTTCTACCGGTAAGATTTACGACGGCGATATCGCAACTGAAGATGCTACCATCAGCGGCAACTTCGGACGTATTATGAACTGGGCGGATTCTTTCCGTGTGCTGAAGGTAAGAACCAATGCAGATACCCCTGAGGATGCTGCCAATGCATTGAAGCTGGGCGCGGAAGGCATCGGCCTGTGCCGTACGGAGCATATGTTCTTTGATCCTGAACGTATTCCGAAGATCCGTAAGATGATCCTTTCCACCACCTGTGAAGCCAGGGAAGAAGCCCTGAATGAGCTGATTCCTTTCCAGAAGGGTGATTTCAGAGGAATTTATGAGGTAATGCAGGACAACCCTGTTACCATCCGTTTTCTGGATCCCCCGCTTCATGAATTCGTTCCCACGGAAGAAAAGGATTTTGAAGATCTTGCAAGAGATATGAACCTGACTGTAGCGGAAGTAAAGGCTACCTGTGACAGCCTGCATGAGTTCAATCCCATGATGGGGCACAGAGGCTGCCGTCTTTCCGTAACCTATCCTGAAATTGCAAGGATGCAGACCAGGGCCGTTATGGAAGCGGCAATAGAAGTAAACGAAGAAAACGGCTACCATATTGTTCCTGAAATTATGATTCCTCTTGTAGGCGATAAGAAGGAACTGAAATTCGTCAAGGATGTGGTTGTGGAAACCGCAGAGAAAGTAAAGGCGGAGAAAAATTCCGACATTAACTATCATATCGGAACTATGATTGAAATTCCCCGTGCGGCGCTTCTTGCCAACGAAATCGCAGAAGAAGCGGAGTTCTTCTCCTTTGGAACCAATGATCTGACCCAGATGACCTACGGCTTCTCCCGGGACGATGCCGGAAAGTTCCTGGTAGATTACTATAAGAGCAAAATTTACGAAGCCGATCCTTTTGCAAAACTGGATCAGAACGGCGTAGGCCAGCTGATTAAGATGGCCGCTGATAAGGGACGCAAGGTACGTCCTGATATCAAGCTGGGCATCTGCGGTGAGCATGGCGGAGATCCTTCCTCAATTGAATTCTGCCATAATATCGGCCTGAATTATGTATCCTGTTCACCGTTCCGTGTCCCGATTGCCAGACTGGCAGCTGCACAGGCTGCTATCAAAAGTAGGTAAGAGTTCTCTTTCCTTTGAATTACCGCTTGGTTTCGAGGAAGCAGCAGCCTATCGAAAGGCTAACGGACAATATGTAAGGAAAAATCAATGGCGAGATACTACCGTAAAGGTGTTTATTGACCTTGATTAGCAACTGAATTACGATAAGCGTATCATTAGAAATAGTGGTACGCTTATTTTGTCATACCTTTGAACGACTTATGACTTCTATACTATAATGAGGGCAGGAAGGACGGTAATATTTATGAGAGAAAAATTAAACCATTTATATGCCGGGAAGGACATGCCATGCGCAGGGATGGCACGGAACATATAAAAGGCAGGACAAAATTCAAATGTCCCAAAATCAGTTTTGCCGGCGGAAGCCCGCACTGCACCTGTGAAAACCCTTGTTCCGATGCAAAATACGGCCGGACAGTGCATCTCGTCATGGATGAAAACCCAAGGCTTTTCAATGACCCGCCACGGAGCAGTGAAAAATGGAAGCTGGAATACAATGCCAGAACATCGGCGGAACGCTGTAACAAGCGTGAGAAACTGGACTACAAACTGGAAGACGGCAGATACCGTTCATCCAAGATGTGGTACTGCCGCCTCTTCTGCATCATGATGTGTCAGCATCTTGATGCGTGGAGCCTGCCAGAAACTTCCCTACAAAATCTCCTTGGGCAGGCTGCTTAATCCATAAGCAATACCATTATAAACCATGTCCGGCACAAGGTCTATTCATTGCGAAACACAAGGCCATTACTGCTACTATGTATTCTTCGGGGCTGTGGGTAAGCGAGGTCTGCCATCTCCGTTATGAAGATATCCGCAGAAAACAGATGATGATCCATGTTCCTCTGTCGAAAAACCGTCAGGACCGCTATATAATACTGAGTGAAAAAACTGGAAATTCTTGCAGAATACTTGTACCGTTATGACCGTCTAATGGGATGGCTGTTTCCAAGTACCGTAAGGGATAGACTTTACCGAAACTATCTGCGGCGCTGGGGCTGATGAATACGATGAAAGCGCAGGTGGAGGAAATATGATCTTAGCCAAGAAGGAAATGTGGGAGGACAACCTTATTGGAGCTGGTATGGCTTTACCAGCAGGGTGGAATGGTGTGCCTGTTTTGTTTCTTGGTGTGCGGAACAATGTGGTTATATAGATGAAGGAGTGATTCCTAAATTTTCCCTATGTTCCGATGGTGTGGCATGGTTCGACCAAAGAGGACAATTTATGGATGGAAGTTATGTTCCAGCATCCGGGGACATTATTTTCTTTGATTGGGGAGTTAATGGAGATGTGGGCCATGTTGGGATTGTGGAATATGTGCAAAATGGAAGAGTCTATACGATTGAAGGAAATAGTGGCGATATGTGCAGGAGAAGAAGTTTATGTGATAGGCAGTGATACCATTTACGGATATGGGTTGCCCGCATATTAAGTATCATACAAGATTTGACCAGTATTTCTTCATATTTGGCATGTAATTTCACAATATGTGATTTAATATATGCATGTAAGCCAAAGAAAGGAGATTTACAGTATGAAAAAAATTAAAAATTATTTACAAAAAGTTCTGGATTTCTATGCTGGTTTCTACAAATTTAATGGTTTCAGTACTTTCAAATTCTAGTAGGCGCTATAAAACCAGCCCATTTTTAGTTGTCAATGATAAAGAATTCAATCCAGATAATAGGGTGATTGCAATGCATCCTTAGTTTTGATTATTTGGAATTGGAAAACGTAAGAATACATGTTAAAACAAAAAACTGCTGTTTCATAGAACATGAAGTGTCCATGAAACAGCAGTTTTTTTATACCTATCAAATGGTTTTTCCACTAAGTTTGGAAAGTCTGGTTCCTGATGAGTATTCTGTTAGAACGCTGCAGCATGAGTTTGAAGAATTACAATTCCAGAGGCAATTGTAGCAGCAGCTGACAATCTGAATGAAAATTTCGATTACCGGGATCTTCTTTCATTATCCGAAATTTCTTTGTTTTAGCAACTTATCTGAGAAAAGTCGCATCCAATGACAAGATGATCGGTGATTACGGTATCTTCTGTGCCTTGGCATTGATTTATATGCTTCCGGTACTTGTATTCTTCTTTGTTTCACAGAAACAGTTGATGAAAGGTAATATCTCAGGAGGAAAAGGAATATGATTCGAGTTGAAAATCTTAGAAAAGAGTTTGGAAAAGATGCAATGGCATTGGTCGATATCAATCTGCAAATCAATGATTCCCCACCGAGCCATTTGGTAAATGCCTCCACAACAGGCTTTTCGTCTTTCAGCCTGCGTTTCAGCCGCTGTTCATAGGAGAGACCCTGCTCCTTATATCTCCGCTCACAACGGAACAGCTTGTCGCAATACGCCATGCCCTGCACAGCGGGCTTTGACAGGTCTTTTTCACTTCCTTTTGGAATGGCATCCAAAAAATACCTCCGTATATGGGCATAGCAGGCACACCGTTTCACGTTTTTTAGTTTGTCATATCCCTGGAAGCCATCCACCATGTCGGGGAATACCGGTATAACAGCAGGGGCGGCAGGCCGTCCTCCCCGGAGCGCATCAGCCACACATAGGACTTGGACTGCGGCCTTTTGTACGGCTCCTTCAGCACCTGGACGGGCGTTTCATCCATCATCAGGAACTGTCTTTTCAGCAGTTCCCTATGGAAGAACTGCACGACCCACTGGAAATACAGCTGGAACACGAGGATGGTCCAGGCGGCCATGGATGCCCTGGTGATCCGTATGCCGGATCGCTTCAAATCCTGCTCCTGACGGTAGAACGGCAGGCCGAGGACAAACTTGTTCTTTAAGATATCTGACACTAACGAGGGCGTAGCATAGCTTTTTTCAATAAGCGCAGGAGCTGTTCTTCCAGCGTGGGCTTTTTCTTCCGCTGGCGGATATGCCCCCTGACAACGGTTCTTCTGCTTCTTCGATGTCCGCCACCGGGATTTCCATTCCCTCCTGAACATCGAAAAGGGAAAGCTGGTTTGGATCAATGTCCGGGCGTTTTTCAGAAGATGCGCCAAAAAGTTTCTTTCGCAGATAAGACACTTCCTCCGTGAGTTTTGCAATTGCCGCATCCTTTTCCTGAATGGTTCCAGTCAGAGGCTGCAATGGTCGTATTCAGTTGGGCGATCATGTCTGTCAGAAGGGTATTGGGCCACAGTTCGAATAATGCAATCAAACATTATGCCAGGATTGATGTAGAAAAACTGAGGCGGTACAGTCTGGTTCCGTTTGAACCGACAGGAAAATTCCAAGCCTTCCTGAACGGGAGATGCATGTAAGATGCCGGAGACATACAGGTCGGTTTTCAGTGGAGAAATCCAGCCCCATATGGCTCTCCGCAAAAGAATTAGGGTATGAGGCGTATAGGCACTATAAAAGGACGGTAAGACTGTTCGATGATTATCTATGCCGGATCGGCCGCAGTAAAAAAGAAATACCAGAACCAGTCATCGAAGACTGGAACAGGGAAGTCAGCATTGGGATTTCTGTAAATACCGCGGGACAGCATATACATCATATAAGGCAGCTGTTGTTGTATCTGACAAACTGTGGTTTCCACTGCTTTATTCCAAGGGTAGGAGAAGCGCTAAATATCAAGGTGAGTGATATTGATTTTCAAAGGAAGCTTATCTTTCTCCGCATGACTAAGAAATGTAAGCAGTGCCTGATTCCGTTTGGAGATGAACTTGCATTAAATACCTGAAATACAGCGGAGATTACTTCTCAGACGTTCTTACGAAATTTGAGGCATTTGCCGGAGAGCTGCTCCCGGAGGTGGTCTTTGATGAGTAAACGGAAAATTGGTTTTATGACTTTGTTGGAGGATTACTTTGAAACATAATGTCGCAAGAAACAGTAGATCAAAAACTGCGTGAATGGAATGAAACATGGTTTGGAAGTAATAAATCGATTGAAGCCCAAAAGGACGATGATATACCTGATTTCTTAAAAAAGAAATAAAATATTATTTGATAAGAATGTCAAAATACGCTGTAATACACAATCATTACAATGTATTTCTTGAATAATAATACATATCACCGATCATAGCCGACCTCAAGTATTTTCCTGCGGGGCCGACTTGCGGAGGGGATCCTCTGACAGAATATCCACTCTGACAATCTCCTGAGCCGGACGGCTATTCGGAACAGATGAAATAGAAGGTTCCGGAATTGCATAGCACGCTTTCTTACTAAGCCTGCTGATCCAGGTATAAAAAGTGTTTGGGTTGATTCCGTTATTCCTGCACCAGTCGCGGTCCGTCAGACCGCTCCTGCGGCACTCCAATACCAACTGGTATTGTTCTTCAGGGGTTTTCTTTGCAGCATACATATGGGTTACCTCCTTTGGGGGATTGCAAGCCTATTTGAACAGTAAAATACTTGCACTGTAACCATTATTGCATACTGGAGAGTGGATTGGAAGCCACCCTTAAATTAAGCGCTTACTCTTTTTTGGAAATTGCATTATAAAAATGCCCTCCATTCCACCATCTATAGACTAGCAAAAAATCAAGTATTATTTTGTGCATGTTTTGTCTAATGTAATTTATGGAATGAGATAGGCTTAAATTTTATAATACGTTATAGAAACGAAAAAAAGACCAGTTCCTAAGAATTGGCCAGTTTCAAAGGTTTATTTAGTTGTAAATGACTGTGTTTCTATATAATATATGTAGTTAGATTTAAATATTACCTTTATAGAAACCAGCGTAGAACTCCATAGACTTCAGAAAATATTCAATCATTTTTTTCATGTTTTTATTTCTCCTTTCTGTTTCTTACAACTTCATCATATCGCAAAAAAGGAATAAATACTTGCCAAATGTGAAAAAGAAATAGCCAAATCTTGCAAAAGGAGGGATTTGAATGGTTTCGTTATATGAGAGAAAAAGCGAAAGTTTACATATCATTCACAAAGCGACCGAGCATTTTCCACCGCACCTTCATAGTGGAATGGAATTGGTATATGTAACCTGCGGAACGCTAGTTCTCGGAGTTGGATGTGAATTGTATTCTATGGAAAAAGGAGACTTTGCTATTGTTTTTCCTAACCTTATTCATCATTACCAGGTGTTTGGAGAAGGAAAAAATGAGGCGTTCTATTTGGCGCCGCAAATGTCAATGGCAGGTTATTTTATGGATAAACTGCAGAAGTATTGTCCTAAGAATCCAGTGATTAAAAGGGAGAATGTACATCCTGATATACGTCAGGCAATCATGAAACTTTACAAAGAAAAAATACGTAATCAAATTTTGGATCAGGCGTATATACAGATTATTTTAGCCAGAAGCATTCCTTGTCTTGAATTGGTCTTGAGAGAAACTTATGAAAGCGATGATGTTATATACCAAACGGTAAATTATATTGCTAAGAATTTTAAAGAGGAAATAACTTTAGACTCTATGGCAAAAGATTTAGGTGTGAGTAAATATGCGATATCACGTGTCTTTTCGTCCACTTTTCATACAAATTTTAATCAGTATCTGAATGAACAGAGATTAAACTATGCAGTCTCTCTCTTGGAGTATACAGACATGTCGATTACAGATATTTGTCTCGAAGCAGGATTTCAGAGTCAGAGGACATTTAATAGGGTGTTTCAAGAAAAGTTTAAAATGACTCCTAGAGAATATAAAAAAGATTTTAAAGAAAAAGAAGTCATTTACCAAATGGACGAAGAAAGTGAGGAATAGAGATGATTAACTTTAATGAAAAAAAGGTTTGAATGGGATTAGATGTAGCAGAAGACCACTTTTATACCAGTGCGCTTGCGACAGCTGCATTTTTGAAAGAACAGGCGCCTTGATGTTCTGTATATGTGATTGGAGAGGCCGGACTTTACAATGCTTTATATGAAGCAGGAATTACAATGAATGATGTGAATCCAGACTATGTAGTAGTTGGGGAAGGAATAGCTTATTCGCTGGATACACTGACAAAAGCTACGAATCTGGTACTTGCAGGTGCAAAGTTGATTGGAGCAAACAGTGATGTGTCAGGACCAATAGAGAACGGAATTTCCCCTGCATGTGGAGCGGAGGAGAAGATATGTGGGGAACCGGAAAGTGTACCGATTCGTGAAACTGATAAAACGGAACCTACAAATTGTTATGGCGAAACAAAGTTATCTATGGAAAAAATGTTTAAATGGGTGGGGAAGGCACATGGATTTAGATTTGTATCCTTGCGCTACTTTAATGCCTGTGGTGCTCATGTAAGCGGTAAAATTGGAGAAGCCCATAATCCTGAAACCCACTTGATTCCGTTGATTTTGCAGGTTCCAAATGGACAGAGAGAGGCTGTGTTAATTGCTTCCAGTGAAAAAGCAAAGAATATTCTTGGATGGAAGCCGAAGTAGTCTGAAAGAAATTATTCAAACCGCGTGGAATTGGCACCAGAGCCATCCACACGGTTACGATAATCATTAATTTAATTGTGAAGGAGTTGCACTTTTCTGCAATTGCTTACGGAAGTCACTAGGAGACATTCCACTCTGCTTTTTGAAGATACGACTAAAGTAGAGTGGGTTGTCATATCCTACGATTTCTGCAATTTCCGTGACATTATAATTGGTTGATTCCAACAGTGTCTGAGCATTTGAGATGCGGAGAGAAAGAAGATATTGTGTCGGAGTTAGCTGGGTATATTCTTTAAAATTGCGAATGAACCAACTGACACTCATATGATGGGTAGCAGCATATTCTTCAATACAGATTGGTTTGTTGTAATTTTCATGGAAAAATCGTAATGCAAAGTTCATTTCTTCCATAAGCGCATGGTTTTTTCCTTTTGGTTTTACGTTGATCAGGCGGTGGATCATGATGAGGAGATGTTTGAGATAATATACTAATAGCTCTTCATAGTCTTCTTTACATAATTTGAGCTCCTGTATCATTTGTGTGAAAATTCGTTTGTATTCCAACGAGGTACCTGTGTGGATGACATGCACGTCATCAGGAATTCCATATTTTCTAATGATATTTTTTACGTCATTTCCAGTGAAATGAACCCAGTATACTTCGGTATGGTCTATGCCGTAATAATAATATCTTTGTTCTTCTTTGGGACGGTAAATGACCATGTTACCGGCAGTTACAATTTCTTCCACTCCATTGAAGTAAAAGTGAGCTTTTCCAGATGCGATATAAAGAATCTGCCAGTCCAGACGACCACGGGGGCGATGGGTTGGAAGTTTAGGGCAGGTAAATAAATGGTATGTACCACAACTGCTTACGAACAGTGGTCTGCTTTTGTCCTTGAAATCCAGGAGTTTATTATGCCAATAGGCGGAATCTGTATACATGAAGTGTCACCTCTTTCTGATGAAGAATATTCTTAATAATATAGTATCATTTTGTGCATGTTTTGTCTAATAGCATTTATGGAAAAGGAGACATAATAATATTATACTAATATTAACAAGAATAAGTATGACATAAGAAAATAAAGATATGATATCTAATCGAAACTGTTAAATAACAGTGTCTAAAAAAATGCATGTAGTCAAGATCGTATCAAAAGTAAAAAATAGGATTATAAGAAAGGAATGAAATGATGATGAGATTCTATGAAAATATTCAATTTACAAGTGAGAGTAGAAAATCTCCAAGAAGTTACTATATTCCGGGCGGATGTTCTCAATACTTGTTATTAAATGGGGAATGGAAATTTGCCTATTTTAATCGAGATATCGATGTGCCAGAAAAGATTGAGCAGTGGGATACGATAACTGTTCCATCTTGCTGGCAATTGCATGGATATGAAAATCCGAACTACACAAACATTAACTATCCATATCCATGCGATCCACCTTACGTACCAACGGATAATCCTTGTGGAGTGTATGAAAGAGAATTTGAACTTGAGAAAAAATGGGGGAAAGTGTACTACCTATTTGAAGGTGTTTCTTCTTGTGCATACCTTTATATTAATGATAACTATGTTGGATTTACACAAGGAAGCCATCTACAAGCAGAATTCGATATCACAGATTATGTGAAAGAAGGAACAAATAAAGTAACTGTCAAAGTTTTAAAATGGTGTTGCGGTAGTTATTTGGAAGATCAGGATTTCTTTCGTTTTAATGGTATTTTCAGAGATACCTATATTTTGCAAAGGCCAATTGGTCATATGGAAGATGTACAAATCATTCCAAATGAAAAAACAATTCATGTCGTGACGGAAGGTATTTGCGAGGTATCTATTGCTTTTGAAGGTAAAGAGTTAGTACAAACACAGATGGAAAATGAATTTACCTATGAAGTAGAAAATCCGGTTTTATGGAATGCAGAAAAACCGGCTCTTTATGATGTGGTATTAAAGAGAAATGGAGAAGAAGTAAAGTTCCGTATTGGTATGAGAAAAATAGAAGTTTCTAGCCAATACGAATTATTAATTAACGGGGTGTCAGTCAAACTTCATGGTGTAAACCATCATGATACGCATCAATACAATGGATGGTGCCAGACAGACGAAGAACTTCGTAAAGACTTGCTCTTAATGAAGGAATTAAATATAAATTGTGTTCGTACCGCACATTATCCACCAACACCGAAATTCATGGAGATGTGTGACGAAATCGGTTTGTATGTCATTTGTGAAACCGATATTGAAACCCACGGATTCCTGCGCCGTTTACCAAATGTAGAATACCATTTTGATATGGAGTCCAATGACTGGCCTGCATCTACTTTAGAATGGCAAGGTGAACATATAGAACGTATGGAAAGAATGGTAGAAACATTCAAAAATTATGCAAGCATTATTATGTGGTCTACAGGAAATGAAAGTGGCCATGGAGTGAACCATGTAGCAATGATTCGTTGGACAAGAAGCCGTGATAACTCAAGATTGATTCACTGTGAAGATGCCTCTAGAAAAGAACAAATTCATAATGCGGACGTATATTCAAGAATGTATATCAGCTTTGAAGAGTTAGAAAAAGCAGCAGTTACAAATGATATTTGTATGCCAGTATTTTTATGTGAATATTCTCATGCAATGGGGAATGGTCCTGGGGATGTATACGAATATAATGAAATCTTTGATAAATATCCAAAATTAATCGGTGGATGTATTTGGGAATGGGCGGATCATGTTGTTATGGTAGATGGTGTTGCGAAATACGGCGGAGATTTTGAAGGAGAATTAACACATGATGGTAATTTCTGCTGTGATGGCCTTGTATTTGCAGATAGAACATTTAAAGCAGGAACTATGGAAGCAAAAGTAGCATTCCAACCAATTCGCACATCTTATGAAGAGGGAGTGCTTCGCGTATTTAATCGCCTTGATTTTTCAAATCTGAATGAATATGACTTTACATATTGGGTAGAAGTAGATGGTGTCAAGAAAGAAGAAGTAACTCTCAAGTTAGATGTGGCACCTCACGAAAGCGTAGCATTGGAAATTCCATATGAAGAAACTACTTGCCGATACGGCGTGTATTTGAATACCAGATTAACAAAGGCAGAAAAAGAATGCGCACAGACACAACATGAACTTCCATATAAAAAAGTAGAAGAAACTGTAAGGGAAAAATCACTTACATTAACAGAAGACGAGTATCATATTTACGCTTCAGGAGAAGGATTCCAATACGTATTTTCTAAACTTTACGGCGGATTCACAAGCATGATTATAGATGGGGTGGAACAATTAGCTGGAACGAGCAAAATCTCCATGTTCCGTGCAACAACAGATAATGATGCGAAGATGAGACCATTCTGGGCAAATGTGAATATCTGGCAGGGTGAAAACCTTGACTGTGCATTTACAAAAATATATGAATGTGATATTTGTGATGACAAAATTCTTCTTAAGGGATCTTTAGCAGGAATTTCTAGAAAACCAGTATTGTTATATGATATGGAAATCAAAATAACAGTAGCTGGAACGGTAGAAATTGGATTTAACGGAAAGATTAGAGAAGATGCAACATGGATGCCTAGATTAGGTATGGAATTTACTTTAACAGAACAGGCAAGTGCATTTTCTTACTATGGAAGAGGACCATGGGAAAACTACTGTGATATGTGTCACTGTGCAAGCGTTGGGACGTATAAAAGTGATGTGGATTCTGAGTATGTAAATTACGTATTCCCGCAAGAACACGGAAATCATATGAATGTAAAACGACTTACATTGGGCAATTTAGAGTTTCAATCAGAAGATGATTTTGAATGTAATGTTTCAAAATATACAATTGAAGATTTAGATCAGGCAAAACATACAGACGAGTTACATGCAGATGGAAATGTACATGTACGTATTGACTACAAGGTATCTGGTCTTGGAACAGCTTCCTGTGGACCTGATTTGTCAGAAAAATATCGTTTTTCAGAAAAAGAGGTAAGTTGCAAATTCAAGATAAAAAAACTTACAAATAAATAAAATATGAGAGGAAAGAGAGAAAATGAACGAAAAGAAGTATTTAAAATGGTATAACAAAGTCGGATATGGATCTGGCGATATCGCTGGGAACGTCGTGTATGCATTTCTTACATCGTTTGTAATGATTTATCTGACCGATACAGTTGGATTAAATGCAGGTATCGTAGGAACATTGATTGCTGTATCAAAGTTGTTTGATGGTGTAACGGATTTATTCTTTGGATCAATGATTGATAAAACAAAAAGCAGGATGGGTAAAGCAAGACCGTGGATGCTTTATGGATATTTTGGATGTGCCATTACTCTTGTAGGAATCTTCGCTATTCCAACGAGCCTTGGAAAGACAGCACAGTATGCGTGGTTCTTCATTTGTTATACATTATTAAATGCAGTATTCTACACGGCAAACAATATTGCATATTCTGCACTTACGTCTTTAGTAACTAAAAACAATAAAGAACGTGTGGAAATGGGCTCCTTCCGATTTATTTTTGCATTCTCAACAAGTCTACTAATCCAGGCTATTACAATCGGTTTTGTTGCAAAACTTGGCGGTGGAGCAGAAGCATGGAGAATGGTTGCAATTATTTATGCAATCCTTGGTGTAATCACAAATACACTTTCTGTATTCTCCGTAAAAGAGTTGTCTGATGAAGAATTGAGGGAAGATGATGAAAATGCAGATAAAGCGGCTGGTGATGAAAAATATAGTTTGATCGATGCTGCGAAGTTATTGGTTGCAAATAAGTATTATTTAATGATCTGCGCAACATACATTCTTCAACAGTTATATAGTGCGATGCTTGGTGTTGGTACATATTACATGAAATATGTCATGGGAAATGAAAACCTTTTCTCCTATTTTGCATGGGCCATTAATATCCCATTAATCATTGCACTTATTATTACTCCATCTCTTGTTTCAAAGTGGAAAGGCATGTATAAATTAAATATGTATGGTTATGCTGTTGGTACACTTGGACGTGCTTTAGTGGTAGTAGCAGCTTATATGGGAAATATTCCGTTGATGTTCCTGTTTACAGGAGTGGCGGCATTTGGTATGGGACCATGGCAGGGAGATATGAACGCTGTGATTGCAGAATGTTCTCAGTATACTTATTTTACAAAAGGAAAACGTGTGGAAGGTACAATGTACTCTTGTACATCATTAGGAGTAAAACTTGGTGGTGGTCTTGGCGTTGCTATTCAGGGATGGTTATTAGAACTTGCTGGATATAAAGGAACATTAGCTGTTCAGCCGGATTCTGCAATTAACATGTTACATATTATGTATTTATGGTTGCCAGTAATTATTACACTTTTAATTACATTCATTATGTCTAAAATGAAAGTGGAAAAGGCAAATGCAGAATTAAGAGAGGCAAGAAAAGCTTAATGTCAGTTGACAATGAAGAATGTTTAGCTATCTGAGTTGTTTATGAATAGGTGAAAAATAAAATATTATTTATATGAATGTCACAGGTTTTTTTAATCTGTGGCGTTCGTGCTTTTTGGAGAAATTCCAAGTAATAGAGTGAAATTCAAAATAAAAATCGTAAGCGCTTAAAATCCGGGGTAATTCACCCCGGAATAAATCTATACATTAAATCAGAATAAAATTTACCTGCAAACTTCCTGAACATTGGCCGACCACGGCGCAAGTTTCTCTAAATCTTCGTCGGATGATCTGTAGTCAGGCCGCTGCTCCAGGACGTACTTCATATACTTATACGGATCCAGACCATGAAGTTTTGCCATCTCCACGACCATATAGATGCCCATGCTGGCCTCCGCTCCGTTCACTGTGTCGGAGAACAGCCAATTCTTTCTGCCAACTACCACCGGGCGGATCCAGCGCCTTTCGGCGCTGTTTGAATTTTCATAAGCTGTACAAAAATGATCGGTTAGGTTATAATAAGCATATTGTCTGTCATTTATACTCAACAAATACATACATGGAAAGGCGAAATACCATTCGCTTTTGGAGAAGATCATGAAAGAGGACAGGAACCTGAAAAAACAGATTATCGTGGCGGTAAGCGTAGCGGCAGGAATCCTTACAGCACTTGTTTGCGGTGCAGAGGCTCTTGTGCGCTGGGATATATCCTGACGAATTTATACCTGTATTTGAACAAAACGGTTTTATTACTGATTTGGATATGTATATGCTGGAGGAAGCCTGTCCTTTTTGAACCGGCTTGAGAAAAACGGGTATGCCGATATCTGTATTTCGGTCAATCAGTCAAGAATCATGAAGGCTTTTGTCCGGGAACTGCATAAGATGGGCTTTGCCGTTTCCATGGATGATTTCGGAAGCGGATATTCTTCTTTGAACATTTTAAAGGAGCTGGATTTTGACGAACTGAAGCTGGACAGAGTTTCCCTTTCCGACACGACTGAGAAGGAAAAGCGGGATATCATTATGAAAAATATCATCACTTTGGCGCGGGAGCTTCAGATTACTACGGTAACGGAAGGTATGGAGGATGCGGACCAGGCGGAATTCATACATTCCATACACTGCGATATCGGTCAGGGCTATTATTTTGCAAAACCCATGCCGTAAGATGCTTTTGAACTGTTTATAGCGGGAAAAACGGAAGAATAGAGGAGAAACGCAATGAAGATATCATTACAGAAATCAGCGAGCATCTCCAGGAAGAACGCATGTGTGCATATGAACTGGAAAAAAACAGAGAGGAACTGGTAAAAACTGCAAAGGCCGCCATCAAAAAGGAACAATCCATGGAGGAGGCGCTGGGATGTCCGCCGGAGGAATATGCCCGGAAAAAAGCCAGTAATATGGAAGAGTATCAGACCGTCTGTGAAAGGTATATTTTTACATTAGAGCGTGCGGTACAGGTATTTTGCTGTTATCATCTGCTTCTTGTTGCAGTGGTGGCAGTTTCAGCGTTGTCAGGCGGGGAGGATGCGGTGCTGCTTATCCCCATTTCCCTGACCTATGTGCTTGAACTGGCTGTCATTCCCCTGGTTGCATGGTTTTTATCCAAATATTTCTACCAAAGGCTGTTCCATATGAGACAGAAGCTTTTCCAGATACTGGTATACGGAGGCTGGCTTCTTCTGACACTCCTAATCAATGCGCTGATTCCCGGCAGCCATGGATTCAGGGTAAACCTGCTGGTGTTTCTCTTTGTAAATGCCGCTGCTTATCTGATAGTGCGCGACCTGAGAGAACTGCATTTTAAGAAATATACTTGGTAAATAAATATGAAAATTTTATTAGTAATCGATCAATATGACAGAGGAAATAACGGAACCACAATGACTGCCCAGCGCCTGGCGCACACGCTGAATGCACACGGACATGAGGTCAGAGTGGTCAGTACAGGAAATTCCGGCAATGGGAAGTACCTGGTGAAGGAATATTTTCTGCCGCCTATCGTACACCATATCGTAACAAAGCAGGGAATGGTCTTTGCCAAGCCGGACGAAGAGGTGCTTAAGGAAGCCATTGGCTGGGCGGATCTGGTGCATTTCCTGCTTCCCTTCTGGCTCGGCATAAGGGGGCTGCATATCGCTCAGGAAATGGGCGTGCCCCATACCGCCGCATTCCATGTGCAGCCGGAAAACATTACCTATACGCTGCATCTGGGCCGCCAGAAGAATGTGAATGCCTGGCTGTACCGTTTTTTCTGGGACAATTTTTATAAGAATTTCCGCCATATCCATTGCCCCAGTACGTTTATAGCGGAGGAATTGAAGGCGAATCACTATACTGCAAAGCTTCATGTGATTTCCAATGGTGTGGATCCGGACTTTGTTTACCGGAAAAAGAAGAAATCAGATAAGCTTAAGGATAAATTCATTGTGCTCATGATCGGCAGGCTTTCCAATGAAAAACGGCAGGATGTGCTGATTGACGCCATCGCCAAATCCCGATATGAATCACGTATTCAGCTGGTGCTTGCAGGACAGGGGCTGAAATACGGAAGCTACCGCCTGCGTTCCCAGAAGCTGACCAATAAACCAGTCATGCGGTTCTTCTCCCATGAACAGCTGGTGAACCTGCTTTCCGAAACGGATGTGTATGTCCATGCGGCGGATGCGGAAATTGAGGCTATCTCCTGTATTGAGGCATTTTCCAGCGGCATCGTCCCGGTAATCGCCAACAGTCCCAAATCGGCCACTCCGCAGTTTGCCCTGGATGAAAGAAGCCTGTTCCAGGCCGGCAGCAGCGACGATCTTGCCGCAAAGATCGATTACTGGCTGAGTGAACCTGCAGAGCGCGCGCGTATGGAAGTAGAATACAGCGAACATGGAAAGAATTTCGCTCTGGATGGCTGTGTCCGGCAAATGGAGCAGATGTTTGAAGAGGAACTGAGAGACTTTCACAGGGAAAACCGGCGGATTGAAAACTGCAGGAAATTCACGCAGGAAGGCAAGAGCAGGGACGGTGTCGTATATGAAGAAAAGCATCTGATTAAGATGTGGACGCCCTTACATTTCAAGGTGCGGAGAAATTATAACTTTTTTCCTGCAAATCCTCTGTTTATCCTGGGCGGAGGGCTGATACGCCTTATCATTTACCTGCTGGTAGCGCTGATAATCAAACCTATCTGGGGGCTGAAAATAGAAGGAAAGGAAAATCTGAAGGCCATAAAGGGCGGGGCTGTCACCGTATGCAATCATGTGCATCTGTTGGATTGCATCATGGTTTCCTATGTGCTGCGCAGCCGTAATGTATGTTTCCCCACGCTGGAATCCAACTTCCGGATACCGCTGATACGCCATATTATACGTCTGCTGGGCGCTATTCCAATTCCGGAGAGCAAGCAGGGTTTCAAACGCTTTATGGAGGCGACGAGGAAATGGGTGCAGAACGGAAACCTGCTCCATTATTATCCGGAGGTGGTGCTGCATCCTTATTATCAGGGAATCCGCGGATTCAAACGGGGAGCCTTCCTTACCGCCTGTGAAACCGGCGTGCCGGTACTTCCCATGGTGATTTCCTACAGACAGCCCGGCGGTCTGATTGGTATCCTGAAGCGCAGGCCCTGCCTTACCCTGAAAATACTCCCTCCGGTGTATCCTGCCGAAAGTGCCAACAAACGGCAGCAGACCGTGGAACTGATGGATACCGTATATGACAGAATGAACACTGCCTATTGGAATTAGAGGAGAAAACCGCGGAGAAAATTCGCGGAAGACCAAAACTCTCTGCCGGAGAATGCCTGTATATTCAAACTGGAGGTAACAGAACTGACTTGCAGGGAAAACAGATAAAATGACCATCAAAAAAAGTCCTTCAATGCGAAAGCACTGAAAGACTTTTTGTTTTTTCTGTTTCCATACTCCATGGAGCCTTCAGAAGGTTATTCCGCAGCCGGGGTTCCGTCCTCACCGCCTTCGGCACCGGTATCACCCGTCTGCGTTCCCCCTTCTTCGGCATCCTCTTTAAAGCCAGGCGCATCGTTTTCCGTAGTAATAACTATGGAATCATCCGTAGGCATCTCTCCCTGCAGAATCTCTGAGATATAATTGATCCGCTTTATTGCTCTGTTATAATATTCAGCGGCGGCAGCGGCCACATTTTCGTTATATTCTTCTCCGCCATAGGCTTCCCGGTACAGGCTTGCCGCCTGGGACATATTGTCCCCTGCCTCATCAGCGAGGTTCTCTATTGCGGAAAACTGCCTGGGCACCTCAATTTCCGCCAGCGTATTGAATTCCGCCGCCAGATCGTCAAGCGCGGTAAGCATATCCTCCATCGCGGTATCAGATTCCGGATCAATATTATTAAGCACATCAAAGGTTTCGTTCGCCTGTTGGGTAAAATTTTCCATTTCCGTATGAAATTTATCCAGCTCCGCATTCTTTCCGCAGCCCGCAAGCAGTGCGGCAGCCAGAAGCGCGGCGGCCAGAAGGCCTGTCTTTCCTGTTTTTATCATCACTATCGTACCTTTCCGGTTATGTTCCTATTCAACTTACCATATTCCGCGCCTGAAATCAAGGGTATGATAAAGGCGGAGAAGGTGACGCTTTTCTTTTGTTTATTTTCATGTTAGAATGTTACATATTTGTAAATGGAGAAAAAAGGATGACAAAACAGGAATTCAGAGATTTTGTAAAGGAAAAAATGGTTTTTCTGGACGGTGCCACAGGCTCCAACCTTATCACGAGAGGCATGCCCGCCGGGGTCTGTCCGGAAAAATGGATAATGGAAAATGAAGATGTCCTCATTGGCCTGCAGAAGGAATATGTGGAAGCGGGGACTGATATTTTATATGCGCCGACATTTACGGCCAACCGGTGCAAGCTCAGGGAATACGGCATGGAGGAGCAGATACGGCAGGTGAACCATAAACTGGTAGCTGTTTCCAGAAAAGCTGCGTCCGGCAGGGCGCTGGTTGCCGGAGATCTGACCATGACCGGCGAACAGCTGGCCCCCATAGGAAGCATGGAGCTGGAAGAGCTGATTGCAGTTTACAAAGAACAGATAATCCTTCTGGAAGAGGCCGGCGTGGATCTGCTTGTTGTGGAAACCATGATGAGCCTGCAGGAATCCAGGGCCGCCCTTATCGCCGCCAAAGAGACCTGCCCGGATCTTCCGGTCATGGTCACCATGACCTTTGAAGGCGACGGAAGGAGCCTGTACGGTACGGACGCGGCAACTGCCGCTGTGGTGCTGGAAAGCCTGGGAGCCGATGCGATAGGCGCGAACTGCTCCACAGGCCCCGGCCAGATGGCCCGGATCATACGCAGTATGGCTTCCGTGACCAGGGTTCCCGTGATTGCCAAGCCCAATGCAGGACTCCCTTCCCTGGATGCGGAGGGAAAGACGGTCTACAGCATGCAGGCGGAGGAATTTGCAGGGGAAATGCGGGATGTATGTGAAGCCGGCGCTTCCATTATCGGCGGCTGCTGCGGAACGACACCCGCGCATATCGCCGCCCTGCATAAAGCTTTCCATGCCGTAAAGCCGGCCGGGACCGGCCGCCGGCCGGAAGGAACCCGCTTCCTGGCCTCCGAACGCAGGACGGTTGCCTTCGGGCTGGAGGATCCCTTTCTTATCATAGGAGAACGAATTAATCCTACCGGCAAAAAAATGCTTCAGGCCGAGCTCCGTGAGGGCAGCTTTGAAATGGTAACCAGGTTTGCCCAGGAACAGGAGGAGGGCGGCGCTTCCATTCTCGATGTCAACATGGGCATGAGCGGTATTGACGAAAAGGAAATGATGCTGAAAGCCATGGAGGAGGTGGCGGGAGTCAGCCAGCTGCCTCTTTCCATCGATTCCAGCCATATTGACGTAATAGAAGCTGCGCTGCGCCGTTATCCCGGACGGGCGCTTATCAATTCCATTTCCCTGGAAACGGAAAAGTTCGAAAAGCTGATTCCCATTGCAAAAAAATACGGCGCCATGTTTATCCTTCTTCCTTTATCCGATGCGGGACTCCCCGAAAGCCTGCAGGAGAAGAAGGACATTATCGGTAAAATTCTGGAGCGGGCCATTGACTGTGGACTTACGAAGGAAGATATCATTGTGGATGGCCTGGTCACAACGGTAGGAGCCAATCCCAATGCGGCGCTGGAAACCTTGGAAACCATCCGCTACTGCAGGGAAAAACAGCTGGCGACCGTATGCGGGCTTTCCAATATATCTTTCGGCCTGCCTCAGAGAGCCTATGTAAACAGCGTCTTTCTGACGATGGCAATCCAGGCAGGGCTTACCATGGCGATTGCCAATCCTTCTTCGGAGCTGCTTGTTGCCAGCGCTTTTGCATCGGATATGCTTCTTCACAAGGAAGGCAGCGATCTGCGTTATATCGAGTACGCGGCCTCCTGCACAGGCGTCAGCGCCCAGGCAGCGCCCGCAAAGGCCGTCTCAAAGGCAGCAAAAGCGGCGCAGCCCGCAGAAGCTTCCCCCTCCTCCGATGTCTATAACGCAGTTCTTAAAGGAAACCGGAGCGGCATCGGGCAGATTACCCGCCGGGCGCTGGATGCAGGGCTTCCGGCTAAGGAACTGCTGGATAACTGCCTGATCCCTGCCATCAATCAGGTAGGAGAGCTTTTCGATAAGGGAAAATATTTCCTGCCGCAGCTGATTTCCAGCGCGGAAGCCATGAAGCTGTCAATAGGCATTCTCGAGCCCCTGCTTTCGGCGGGAGGCTCGCGGGAGCAGATGCCTGTTGTGGTCATAGCCACGGTGGAAGGCGATATCCATGACATCGGCAAGAATCTGGTGGCTCTCATGCTTAAAAATTACGGCTTTCAGGTCATTGACCTGGGCAAGGATGTTCCCAAGGAAACCATCGTCCGCGCCGCCAGGGAAAATCACGCCTCCATTATCGGCCTGTCAGCGCTGATGACCACCACGATGCAGGAAATGAGACACGTGATAGAGCTGGCCCGTGCAGAAGGCCTGGATGCCAAAATCATTATCGGCGGCGCGGTCATTACGCAGGAATATGCGGACGAAATCCATGCAGACGGTTATGCCCGGGACGCCGCGGATGCGGTGAGACTGGCCAGACGCCTTCTGGGTATCCGGGAGGGAATGGGAGGCACCTATGGAAATGAATGAAAAAGAGGCAGTAAGGGAGCCGGAGGAACCAAAGGAAGAGCTGTGGGATGATCTTCCCCATGACAGCCAGCATGACGAGCTCTGGGAGGCTGACGGAACTGAGCTGGCCGTGAGGCAGCTGATGGAGCAGCTGAAGGAATCCGATGAAAAACGGACGGCCTTACAGAAAAAGCAGCTGTTTTTCACCCGCATATTTGCGGTTTCCAATCTGGTTCTGGCAGCGCTTGTCCTCATATTTGTGGCCTGTGTGCTTCCCGGGCTGACCAGGGCGCTGGAGCAGGCCTCAGGAACTCTGGAGCAGGCCTCGACGGCGCTGACCATGGCGGAGGATGCGCTGGATGAACTGGGGGATGTGGCCGACAATGTCAATTCCCTGGTGGATTCCAGCAGCCTGGCAGTGGAGCAGACCATGAAGAAGGTAGACCAGATGGACATTGAAAGCCTGAATGAGGCAATTTCCGATTTGAATGATGTCATAGCTCCGCTGGCGGAGTTTTTCGGCAAATTTAGAAAATAATGGAGGGATAGAAGATGATTGGTGCGGATGCGATAGTAAAGTGTCTGGAGTTGGAAGGGATAAAGGAAGTATTTGGTTATCCCGGTGTGGCAATCTGCCCTTTTTATAACAGCATTCTGGATTCTGAAATCAGTACTGTTTTAATCAGGACGGAACAGAATGCGGCCCATGCGGCCAGCGGCCTGGCGCGAGTGACCGGCCAGGTGGGCGTATGCGCCGTGACCTCAGGCCCCGGGGCGACCAATCTGATCACCGGCATTGCAACAGCCTTTGCAGACAGCATTCCCCTGGTCTGCATTACCGGACAGGTGAACAGCGAGCTGCTTGGCAGCGATGTGTTCCAGGAGGCCGATATTACGGGCGCGGCGGAATCCTTTGTAAAATACAGCTACCTTGTCCGGGATGTGAATGATATTCCCAGAATTTTCAAGGAAGCCTTTTATGTGGCAAATACCGGAAGAAAGGGGCCTGTCCTCATCGACGTCCCCATTGATATCCAAAATGCCCAAATCTCCAAATTCCGTTATCCGGATGAAGTTAATATGAGAACCTACAAGCCTACGGTCAAGGGCCATGCGGTGCAGATCAAGAAGGTTATCCGTGAGCTGGAAAAGGCAAAACGCCCTCTGATCTATGCCGGCGGCGGTGTTACCCTCAGCGGCGCCTGCGAAGAGCTTCGCAGATTCTCCGAAAAGTTCCGGATCCCCGTGGTTTCCACCATGATGGGCATCGGCGTTATGCCCACGGAGCATCCCATGTATTTCGGCATGGTGGGAAATAACGGAAAATCCTATGCCAACCGCGCCATGAATGAATCGGACCTGCTCATTATGGTAGGCGCCCGTGTGGCGGACCGTTCCGTGAACCAGCCCGACCTGATCACCCATGACAAGGTTCTGGTACATATTGATGTTGATCCGGCTGAAATCGGCAAAAATGCCGGTCCCACCATTCCATTGGTAGGAGATGCCAGATACATTTTTGAAGATTTTGAAAAACAGGAAATTGACTGCGAGCATGAAGAATGGCTCCATACCCTGGAGGGCTACAAAAGCAGCATGAAGCAGTTTCGGAAGCCCAATCCGGACTATGTGGATCCGGAAGCGCTGATTCACCGCATTTCAGAAAAAATGAAGCCTGACGGCGTCTATGTGGCTGATGTTGGGCAGAACCAGATCTGGTCCTGCGCTTTCCATGTGGTCAGGGAAGGCCGTTTCCTCACCTCCGGCGGCATGGGCACCATGGGTTATTCCATTCCGGCCGCCATGGGCGCAAAGCTGGGCGACATGAGCAAGCAGGTAATCGCCGTATGCGGCGACGGCTCCTTCCAGATGTCCATGATGGAGCTGGCAACCATCCAGCAGTACCATATCCCGGTGAAAATAGTGGTCCTTCGCAACAACTATCTGGGCATGGTAAGGGAATATCAGCATTACTCCTATAAAGACAGGTACTCGGTAGTTGACATTGCGGGAACGCCCCATCTGGATAAGCTGGCGGAGGCCTACGATATTCCTTTTATCAGGGTCAGCCGCAATGAAGAAATTGACGGGGCGCTGGACGCCTTCCTGAAAGATGACTGCTCTTATCTTATGGAATGCATGATAGACCCGATGGATCTGGTAAAATAATCATGGAGGTGGCGGAATGAAAAAAATATACTCTGTTCTTGTTGAAAACAGATCCGGTGTCCTGTGCAAGGTAGCGGGCCTGTTTTCCAGAAGATGCTTTAATATCAATTCCCTTGCGGTAGGAGAAACGGATGACCCGGCTGTATCCTGCATGACAATTGTCAGCAGCGGCGACCAGCGGACCATTGAACAGATCGAGAAGCAGCTGAATAAAAAGCTGGATGTCATCAAGGTAAAGACCTTTGACGAAACGTCCAGCATCAGCCGCGAACTGATGCTTGTCAAGGTAAAGTACAACCGCAACAACCGTAAGGATATTATGGAAAACTGCGCTATCATGCATGCGTCCATCGTGGACATGTCCAAGCACATGATGCTTATCCAGATATGCGACACCCCGGAAAGAGTGCAGCTCTTCCTCACAATGCTCCAGTCCATCAGCATCGTGGAGGTAGCCCGCACCGGAACCCTGGCCCTTCCCAAATGCCTGGAAAACGATATTTAAAACAGCGTTCCGTACACATAGTATATCGTTGCTTGTATAACGTATTTTTCAGTATTTTAATATAACCATAACCTGAGGTTATAAAAAGTATGACTGACTATCATACGTTGACAAGGGTTGGAAATGTTGCTAGAATAATTTGAAAAGACAGCACCGGACGGGTCTTCGGGCCTTCGGACAAAGAGGGGCGTGGTACATAAAATGCGTAAAAAAGTGTTTCAGCTGCTTGTAGATAATACATCGGGTGTTCTGAGCCGGATATCCGGCCTGTTCTCCAGACGCGGCTACAATATTGAGAGCATAACGGCAGGTGAAACTGCCGATCCCAGAATTACCAGAATCACCATTGTCGCCAAAGGCGATGATGAGATCCTGGAACAGATCGAGAAGCAGGTTTCCAAGCTGGTGGATGTACGGGACATCAGGGAACTGAAGCCTGAAGAAAGCGTTTACCGCGAGCTTGCATTGATAAAGGTCAAGGTCAGCGCCGAAAAGCGGCAGGACGTCATAGCCATCACCAACATATTCCGCGCCAACATTATCGACGTGGGCCAGGAAAGCCTGATTGTGGAGATCACAGGCAACCAGAGCAAGGTGGACGCCTGCATCAATCTTCTGAGCAATTACGAAATCCTGGAGCTGGCAAGAACAGGCATCGCAGGCCTGGGACGCGGAACCGGGAATGTGGTTTACCTGGAAGATTACTGCTCCATCGTCTGATTTTATGTTTTAACAGTCCCTTCCGCCGGATGGCGGAGAAATTACCGGACAGCAACACTCAATACCGGACGCGCTGCGCCCGAAGCATAACAGGACTCTGAGGTACAGCCATCGCTGCGGCCTTTCAGTTATATAGTCATTCAAACAAAATGGAGGAAAGAAAAATGGCAAAGATTTATTATCAGGAAGATTGTGACCTGTCTTTATTGCAGGATAAAACAATCGCAGTAATCGGTTACGGCAGCCAGGGCCATGCACATGCCCTGAATCTGAAGGAGTCTGGCTGTAACGTCATTGTAGGACTTTATGAAGGTTCCAGATCCTGGGCGAAAGCAGAGGCACAGGGACTTACCGTATATACAGCTGCAGAAGCTGCAAAGAAAGCCGACATCATCATGATCCTGATCAACGATGAGAAGCAGGGCGCACTTTACAAAGAATCCATCGAACCCAACTTAAGACCCGGCATGATGCTTATGTTCGCACATGGTTTTGCCATCCACTTCGGACAGATTAAGCCTCCGGCAGATATTGACGTTGCCATGATCGCACCCAAGGGACCCGGACATACCGTAAGAAGCGAATACCAGGCCGGAAAAGGCGTTCCCTGCCTGATCGCAGTACAGCAGGATGCCACAGGAAAGGCACATGACCTGGCACTGGCATACGCACTGGGAATCGGCGGAGCAAGAGCCGGCGTTCTCCAGACCACCTTCCGTGAAGAGACCGAAACCGACCTGTTCGGCGAGCAGGCAGTGCTGTGCGGCGGCGTATGCGCGCTGATGAAAGCAGGCTTCGAAACACTGGTAGAAGCAGGCTACGAACCCGAAAGCGCATACTTCGAATGCATCCATGAAATGAAGCTGATCGTTGACCTGATCTACGAAAGCGGCTTTGCCGGAATGAGATATTCCATCTCCAACACCGCAGAATACGGCGACTACATCACCGGCCCCAAGATTGTAACAGAAGACACCAAGAAAGCCATGAAGAAAGTCCTTTCCGACATCCAGGACGGCTCCTTCGCAAAAGAATGGCTCCTTGAGAACCAGGTAGGCTGCCCTCACTTCAACGCCATGAAGAAAAAAGAAGCCTCCCACCAGCTCGAAAAAACCGGTGCAGAACTCCGCAAACTCTACAGCTGGAACGACACCAACAAACTGATCGAAAACTAAAACCCCGTAAACAATCCCCCTCTTTCGGGCCGGATTTGCTTACATAATAACATTTACACACAAAAAGAGACTGCGGTTAGATACATTCCCCAGTCTCTTTTTTGATCTAATCATAACTTCCCATTTCCTTCACAGCATTCCATGTAGAAATCCATGAACTTCACGGCAGTAGACGAAAAGGCCGCATTTTTTATGTAGGCAAACCCTACCTTCCTGACAGGCACGGATACCGGCATCGCCAGCCGTATCAGCCTTCCGCTTTCCAGCTCCTCCCGCACAAAGCTTTCAATGACACAGGCGATTCCCAAATCGATTTTTGCAAAATCAATCAGAAGATCCATGGAGGTCACTTCCAGTATCTGCGCCGCGCTGATTCCTTCACTGAACAGATACTTGTCCATATACTGTCGGGTAATATTTTCCTTGTCAAGAAGCATCAGCGTCGCGTGGGAAATCAAATCCCCTGCCGACGGCTTTCCGGGAAAAGATACCCTTTTGCACAGGTTTTCCAGATAACGCCTTGTGCAGACAAAAATATCTTCAATTTCCTGCACCGGATAAAAAACAAGCTTTTCCATCCGCTCATTTTCCCCGATAAGCCCGATATCCACAGTCCCTTTTTCCAACGCCTCCATGGTCTGATAAGTGGACTGGCAGGAAATGGAGATCTGGATATGCGGATTTTCCCTGGTAAAACGGCTGAGATAGGGAAGCAGTACATATTTGCACAAAGTTGAGCTTACGCCGATGGAAAGATGGCCCATTCCCAGCTCCTGCACCTTTCGCAGCTGTTCCTCCCCCTGACAGATGGCGTCGAAGGCGCTTTCCACCTGCCGGAAAAGGATTTCCCCTGTTTCCGTCAGCCTGACCCCTCTGGAGGAACGCAGAAACAGAGTGGTTTTCAGATTCTGCTCCAGACGGGAAATCGCTTTGCTGATGGCCGGCTGGCTGATAAAAAGCTGCCGTGCCGCCCCGGATATATTCCGGCATTTGGCCACCGTATAAAAAATATGGTATAAATTCAGATTCTGTTCCATTGAACCAACTCCTATAACTACACTGTATTTTATGATATTATACTATAACTTGTAATTATAGTAAACATGAAAGAAAAGTATTTTCCCTGAGGCCAGGGTTATGATACACTAAATTTATCGAACGGCCCGGGAGCGGCCTGTACAGATGCTGGCAAAACAGCGGAAACGGAGGAAAGAAAAATTATGGGAATGACAATGACACAGAAGATTCTGGCAGCCCATGCCGGCCTGGAAAGAGTGGAAGCGGGCCAGCTGATCGAGGCGGATCTGGATCTGGTGCTTGGCAATGATATTACCAGTCCCGTAGCTATTAAGGAAATGGAAAAAATGAAGGTGGACGGCGTTTTTGACAAAGACAAAATCGCTTTGGTACCGGATCATTTTGTACCCAACAAGGATATCAAATCAGCGGAACACTGCAAATGCGTCAGGGAATTTGCTTACCGCAACCAGATTACCAATTATTTTGAAGTGGGGGAAATGGGAATTGAACACGCCCTTCTTCCGGAAAAAGGCCTGGTAGTGGCTGGTGACGTAGTTATTGGCGCGGACTCCCATACCTGTACCTACGGCGCGCTGGGCGCATTTTCCACAGGCGTGGGAAGCACGGACATGGCTGCCGGCATGGCCAAAGGAAAAGCATGGTTCAAGGTGCCCGGAGCCATCCGTTTTAACCTCACCGGAAAGCTTTCCCAATGGGTGAGCGGCAAGGATGTGATTTTACATATTATAGGTATGATCGGCGTGGACGGCGCTCTTTACAAATCCATGGAATTTGTGGGAGACGGAATTGCCAGCCTGACCATGGATGACCGTTTTACCATTGCCAATATGGCTATTGAAGCCGGCGGAAAGAACGGTATTTTCCCGGTGGATGATCAGGCGCTGCTTTATATGAAAGAGCACTCCATGAAGACACCGGTGGTTTATGAAGCGGATGAAGATGCCGTTTATGATGAGGAATATACCATCGACTTAAGTGCTCTGCGCCCGACTATCGCATTCCCTCATCTGCCTGAAAACACGAAAACCATCGACGAGATCACAGAGGATGTGAAAATAGATCAGGTAGTTATCGGTTCCTGCACCAACGGACGTATCGGCGACCTGCGCTGTGCCGCAGAGGTCCTTAAGGGCCGCCATGTGGCTTCCGGCATGCGCTGCATCATCATTCCCGCCACACAGGCTATTTATCTTCAGGCGATGGAAGAGGGCCTTCTGAAAATATTCATCGAAGCGGGCGCGGTTGTGAGCACACCTACCTGTGGTCCCTGCCTTGGAGGCTATATGGGAATCCTGGCAGCCGGTGAAAGATGCGTATCCACCACCAACCGAAATTTCGTGGGACGTATGGGCCATGTGGGTTCCGAGGTTTATCTGGCAAGCCCCGCCGTAGCTGCGGCAAGCGCTGTGACAGGAAAGATTTCCTGCCCCTGCCAGCTGTAAAGTAAGCAAAGGAGATTAGAGAAATGAAAAATGCAAAAGGAACCGTATTCAAATACGGCGATAATGTAGATACCGATGTAATCATTCCTGCCCGTTACCTGAATTCCTCCGATCCGGCGGAGCTGGCTACGCATTGTATGGAAGACATCGATAAGGATTTTATTAAAAATGTGAAAAAAGGCGATATCATTGTTGCGGAAAAGAACTTCGGCTGCGGCTCTTCCAGGGAGCATGCCCCGATAGCCATTAAAGCGGCGGGCGTAAGCTGCGTTATCGCAGAAACCTTTGCCCGTATTTTCTACAGGAATGCCATTAATATCGGCCTTCCCATCATTGAATGCCCGGAAGCCTCCAAAGCGATTGAGGCAGGAGATGAAGTAGAGGTGGATTTTGATTCCGGCGTCATCACGGATGTGACAAAGGGAACCTCCTACCAGGGGCAGGCCTTCCCTGAATTCATGCAGAAAATTATAGATGCGGAAGGACTTGTCAATTATATCAATAACAAGCAGTAAAAAGAAGCGGAGAGGGTTTCGCAGGAGACGTTTCTGCCGCCATCATAAAAGGAGCGCAGCCGGCCGGTGGGCCGAAGCTGCGCTCCTTCTATGTCCGGGAAAATAGCAGTCTGTTATAGGAAACGGCATTTCCGGACGGATTTCAGTTTTTCTTTTCCTCTCCATAATAGAGAATTCCCAGTGCTCCGGGACCGGCGTGCGTTCCGATGCTGGGACTGATATCATTAATAATAATATTCTCGATCCCGGTCAGTTCCTTTACGAATTCCGCCGCCAGTCCGGCGTCCTCCGGGCAGTTTCCATGGACGATGCCTACAGGAACCGTGCGGTCGGGCGCATCACCCAGGGTTTTTGCCACGCGCTCCGCCAGGGTACGGATGGATTTTTTCCTGCCGCGGGTAGTCCCATCGGAAACCAGGGTCCCTTCCCTGCCCACATAAAGGAAGGGCTTCAGGTTCAGCGCGGTTCCCACTGCGGCAGCGGCACCGGAGATTCTGCCGCCTCTTTTTAAATGAAACAGATCATCCACGGTAAACTGCACATGCAGATGCTTCTTATATTCCTCCAGATAAGCCGCGTTTTCCTCCAGAGTCTTTCCTTCCTTCCGCAGCTGATTTGCCTTAATTACAAGAATGGTTTCCGCCAGGGAAACATTCAGGGAATCCAGAACCACAATTTTGCGGTCAGGATATTCTTCACACAGCTCCTGGGCGGTTACATAAACATTGTTGTAGCTGCCGCTCAATGCGGAGGAAAAGGCAATATGCAGGATGTCATTGCCGTCTTTCAAAATACGTTCGAATTTTTCCCGGATCACCGCCGGATTATTGGCCATGGAAGAGGGCAGCTCTCCTTTTTTCATGCGTTCATAAAATTCTGCCGGAGGCATATGTTTTTCATCGCCGTATACCTCTTCCCCAAAGGCATAATACTGCGGGATGATGACGGTCTGAAACTTTTCCGCGTAGGAAACAGGTAAATCGGAATTGGAATCAGTGGTAATTTCATACTTCTGCATGGGTAAACCCCTCCTGTTATCTTTCTGGCAGCTGTTTTTAACGATACAGTTACCTTTGATTTTCAAAAGCTTTGAATTTCAAAACACAGTAATTATAGCTTTTTCCGGCGATTCTGTCAATGCACGCATTTGTCGCAGTTCAGTCCTTTACAGCTACCGCAATTTTTTCAATGACTTTTATGACAAGATGGTGTAAAATAGGAAGGAAATATTGTTTTTTGAAAAGGAAGGACTGATTGCCTGAATGAATTTTAAAGAAGATGTTTTTGCCAAGGTTATCACATATATTACGGTTGCGGTACTGCTGGGAGCGATGCTGGTGGAGGCTTTCGTCATTTATACGGAACGAAGTGAGAAAAAGGAAATTGCAGGCCGGCTGGTATCCGCCAGGGCCAGTGTCAGCAGTCTGACAAAGGAGAAGGCGGAGCTGGAAGCGCACAATACCGAGCTTCAGGAATTTAAAAGCAAGTGGGAGAATCTGGTGATTCTTGCCGATAATGAATTCTGCCAGGAGCTGCGGGAGGAGCTTTTCCGCCGGCCGGAGGTGATTCCGGAAGAGGCCATCGAAGCATCCCTGAAAGCAGAGCTGGAAGAGGGGCAGGGGCCGGAGGAAGAAAAGGCTGGATCCGAAGAGCAGACGGAGGATGGCCCCTTGGCAGCGTTTGTTTTCCCCTCTCCTGAGGATAAGGAATGGTTCCTGCCACTGAATCTGGGAAACAAACCCAGCGTGGAATATCTGTTTTATGCCAGGGCCGTTGATGTGGAGAGGGATCGTTGTATTGATCTTCTGTATGAGGTTCCGGTGGACGGAGCGGACGACTCGCCGCTTCTGGATGAGGATGGAGAAATTATCTGGAATTGCATGGCATACGATGCCGGCCTGGGATGGACACTGATTACGGAGGAAGAAGAATAAATGATGACGATTGACGGAATATTTGCGCAGCTGAACGGACTGATTGAACGGCGTGAATGGGATAAGGTGGAGCCTTTTCTTACCGGCTGCATGGAAAACGCCTCAGAATTGAAGAATTATGGGATATATATTACCATTGGAAATGAACTTCTGGATTTTTACAGGGAAACCGGCCAGTTTGAGAAGGCGCTGAACCTGTCTGAGGATATTCTTCTTTTAATGGAAGAACTGCAGCTGGAGGAAACGGAGCATTTTGCCACGGTCATGATCAATGTGGCTGCTGTCTGCCAGGCGGCCGGACGGGACGAGGAGGCTTACCGTTACGATGTACGCGCCCTGAAAATATATGAGCAGGCTCTGTCCGGCGGGGATATAAGGTTTATACGTCTTTATCAGAATATGAGCATGCTTCTGGAAAGCCGCAATGAATTTGAAGAGGCGGCGATGCTGCTGGAAAAGGCGGCCACCATACTGGAGAATAAGCCGGAAGAGAAGGAACAGCGGGCCGATCTGCTGACAAGCGCCGCTCTGCTGCGTTTTAAACAGGAAAAATACGAAGAAGGGGAAGAACTGCTGAAGCTGGCATTGTCTCTTTATGAGGCTTCCGAAAATTTGTCCGGCGCGGCAGAAGACGGGGAAGAGCTGCACTGTGCCCATTACTCCGCGGCGCTTTCAGGACTGGGTGAGGCCGCCTTCCGCCGCGAGGATTATGAAACAGCCCTTGCCTTTTATGAAAAGGCGGCTTCCGTCAGCGCCTCCACCTTCGGTGAGTCGGAGGGCACGAGACTGCTTCGTGAAAACTGTGCTGCAATTGTTCAAATGCTTCACAGTGATTGCCAAAACCCATCCTGAATCGCCTTTTGCGATGGATTTTGGCAATCCTGAATCACTTTCTTACTGTCAGCGCAAAGCGCTGGCCTGCGCAGCTGAATGCGCTGGCCTTTTTGAACAGTAACTTTGCGCAATTACTGCGTTCATAAAGGAGAAGATGCTTCTTGAAACATATGTTCGAACATGCTATAATGACGAAGGCAGATTTTCTGCTGACAGCGGCTATACTGGTTCTTGCAGGGGTTCTGCTGGTCAGGCATTTTACTGCAGGGCCGGGAGACGGCTGGGTAGTGGTCAGCCGTGACGGAGTAGTGGAGGAGCGCCTTCCTCTTTCGGAGGATACTAGGCTTTTGCTGCAGGATGCTTCCGGCAACGAGAATCTGTTGGTAATAGAAGGGGGCAGTGTCCGTCTGGAGGACGCTGACTGTCCGGACAGGCTCTGTGTCAGGCAGGGGGCAATCAGCCGCAGCGGGGAAAGCATCATCTGCCTGCCTCATAAGCTGGTCATAACGATAGAAGGCCGTGCAGAAACAGATTCTTCCGCGCCGGATGCCATGTTGGACTAAAGGGGCAGGCCGGCGTAAACAGGTTCCGGCCTCCCTGGATTGCATGCGGCTTTAATCACATGCGCGCCCTGCGCGCAGATGGGGGCAGACATGAAAAAAACAGCTTTGCTCAGTATGCTGCTTGCCTTCGCGCTGATTCTGGGTTATGTGGAAGCTTTGATCCCGCTTCCCTTCGGCGTCCCCGGAATGAAGCTGGGGCTTCCGAATCTGGCGGTGCTGATTACCATGTACCGTTTTGGGAACAAAGAAGCGCTGATAGTAAATGTTGCGAGGGTATTCCTTGGCGGCTTTTTATTTGGAAATCTATCTGCCATTCTTTACAGCCTTTCAGGCGCCCTGGTGAGTTTCCTTGTCATGTTGGCGATCAAAAGGCTTCCCTGTTTTTCCATAACCGGAGTGAGTGTGGCGGGAGGGACAGCCCATAACTGTGCCCAGCTCGTAGTGGCCATGCTTGTGGTGCAGACGTACCAGACCATATATTATCTGCCGTTTCTGCTCGTTTCAGGCTGTATTACCGGCCTGTGCCTCGGACTGACGGCGGGACAGGTGATTAAGCGCCTGCCGGCCTGGAGAAGTGATTTATAAAGACTGCCTGCAGCTGTGAAGGAACCGAACGGATAATGAATGAAAAAAGCGCCTTCCGGCGCGGACAGGAGTTTGCATGTTTGCATATTTAGTAGGCAAAATCGCCGATATTTCAGAAGATAACCTGGTCCTGGAGGTCAACCATATCGGTTATAATATAAAAATTCCCTCCAGCCTCCATTCCAGCCTTCCGGGAATCGGGGAAGAGATAAAAATACATACCTATACCTGCGTCAGGGAGGATTCCTTTCAGCTGTACGGATTTCTTACAAGGGATGACCTGGACATATTCCGTCTCCTCATCACTGTCAACGGCATCGGCCCCAAGGGGGGACTTGCCGTACTCTCCGTGCTCAGCGCGGATGATATCCGCATGGCGGTTATGTCCCAGGATGCCAAAACAATTGCGAAGGCGCCCGGTATCGGAGCCAAGACGGCACAGCGGGTCATCCTCGATCTGAAGGATAAGGTTTCCCTGGAGGACACCTTTGTTTCCAGGGAGAGCACCGCTTATGTGGAGAATTTCTCCGGACTTACGGATACCCGGAACGAAGCGGTGGAAGCGCTGACCGCTTTGGGCTATTCCGCCACAGAAGCGCTGCGCGCCGTAAAACAGGTGGAAAATGCGGAAGCCATGGATGTGGAAGCTCTGCTGAAGGCAGCATTAAAACATATTATTTAAGGGCCGCGCTGCGGCTGCACAGCGGCTTACAGCTGCATGGAGGATTACATGCCGAGAGTCATTGAAACAAACATTACGGAAGAGGATATCCGGATCGAAGGGACGCTGCGTCCCCAGACCCTGGATGATTATATCGGCCAGGAAAAGGCCAAGGAAAACCTGAAGGTTTACATTGAGGCGGCCAGACAACGCGGAGACGCGCTGGATCATGTTCTGCTTTACGGGCCGCCCGGCCTGGGCAAAACCACGCTGGCAGGCATTATCGCCAATGAAATGGGTGTCAATATGAAGGTAACCAGCGGCCCGGCAATTGAAAAGCCCGGAGAAATGGCTGCAATCCTGAATAATCTTCAGGAGGGCGACCTGCTGTTTGTGGATGAAATACACCGCCTGAACCGGCAGGTGGAGGAAGTGCTTTATCCCGCCATGGAGGATTATGCCATTGACATTATGATTGGAAAAGGCGTCTCCGCCCGTTCCATCCGCCTTGATCTGCCGCATTTCACCCTGGTGGGGGCAACGACAAGAGCCGGCCTGCTGACAGCGCCCCTGCGTGATCGCTTCGGGGTCATTCACAGGCTGGAATTCTACACGGTGGAGGAACTCAAATCCATCATCCGCCATTCCGCCAGGATACTGGATGTGGAAATCGATGAGGGCGGCGCCAGGGAGCTGGCAAGAAGAAGCCGTGGAACGCCGCGCCTTGCTAACCGTCTGCTTAAAAGAGTCCGTGATTTTGCCCAGGTACGCTTTAACGGCGTAATTACACAGGAGGTGGCAAATCAGGCGCTGGATCTTCTGGATGTGGATAAAATGGGGCTGGATCATGTGGATCGGAACATGCTGGACACCATGATTTATAAATTCAGCGGCGGCCCGGTGGGGCTGGATACGCTGGCGGCGGCCATCGGGGAAGATGCAGGCACCATCGAAGAAGTCTACGAGCCGTATCTTCTGAAAAACGGCTTTATCAACCGCACACCCAGAGGAAGAGTGGTAACCGTACTGGCTTATCAGCATTTAGGACTTGAAATTCCGCAGTAGTTTGATCTATAATAGATTTTATATAAATATCGGGTATTGTATAAAGGAGCTAATCTATGGCCGTTAAGACAGATACGGAAGTAATCATAGGCGGGAAGGTCTTTACTCTGAGCGGTTACGAGAGTGAGGAATACCTGCAGAAGGTCGCTTCCTACATCAATAATAAAATGACGGAATACGGCAAGCTGGACAGCTTCCGGAAACAGCCGATTGAAAGGCAGAGCGTTCTGCTTCAGCTGAACATTGCGGATGATTATTTCAAGGCCAGGAAGCAGATAGCATTGCTTGAGGAAGATATCCAGGCTAAGGAAAAGGAACTTTATGATTTGAAGCATGAACTGATCGCTTCCCAGATCAAGCTGGAAAACACGGAGAAATCCATGAAAGGCCTGCAGCGTGATTTGAATGAAAGCTCCAAGAAAATCATACGCCTGGAGACGGAGCTGGCAGATAATAAGAAAAAAGGAAGCAGTGATACCCATCAGAGGAATTAAGCTTCATAAATGGTATATACAAAGGCTGTCTTTAGCAGGACAGTCTTTTTCTATCCTGTTAACCCGGCAGGCTGCGTTTGTCAACTTTGCAGATGCCGGTAAAGCAAAGCGAAAGAAGGAATGGATATTATGAAAAAACCGGAATTACTTGCGCCTGCTGGGGACTATACCTGTTTTCAGGCGGCGCTGAAGGCCGGCGCGGATGCCGTATATATAGGAGGACAGAGGTTCGGGGCCAGGGCCTATGCCGGAAACTTCAGTGACACAGAGGTAGTGGATGCCCTGAAGGAGGCGCATTTTTATGGGAAAAGGCTCTATCTTACCGTAAATACGCTGCTAAAGCAAAATGAAATAGGGGAGCTGGAGGATTTTATCGGCCCATTTTATGAAGCGGGGCTGGATGGCGTAATCGTGCAGGATATCGGGGCGCTGTCACTGTTGGGTACCCTTTTTCCGGGACTGGAGCTTCATGCCAGCACACAGATGACCGTTACGGATGTGCGGGGCGCCGAATTCCTGAAGCAGCTGGGCGTCTGCCGTGTCGTTCCGGCAAGAGAGCTGACCCTTGGGGAAATAGAAGCGCTGTGCCGGGAAAGCGGCATGGAGGTGGAAGCCTTTATCCATGGAGCCATGTGCTATTGCTATTCCGGCCAGTGTTTTTTCAGCAGCCTTCTGGGAGGCAGAAGCGGGAACCGCGGCCGGTGCGCCCAGCCCTGCCGGCAGCCCTACCGGATCCTGCCCGGACAGAACGGACAGGAATGCTATCCGCTGAGCCTGAAGGATATGTGCACGATAGAATTTATCCCTGAGCTGATAAAAGCAGGCATTGATTCCTTTAAAATCGAAGGCCGTATGAAAAAACCGGAGTATGTGGCAGGCGTAACCAGTGTCTACCGCCGCAGAATTGACGCCTGCCTGGACAGTCCGGATGGAGCGGGAAAAGTATCTGCATCCGATATGCATATACTATCTTCCCTCTATATCCGCAGTGAAATCAGCGGCGGTTATTATCACAGACATAACGGCAGGGAAATGATAACACTGGATCAGCCCGGCTATGTGGGCTGTGATGAAGCGGTTCTGCAAAATATCCGTTCCGGCATTCTGGAACCGGAGCTTACTGTTCCCGTAATACTGGAGGCCAGCCTTCACCCTGGCCAGCCCCTGCGTCTGAAGGCGGTGCTGGCCGGGAAAGATATTCCTGCGGCAGTTTCCGTGGAAGGACAGGAGGTACAGACTGCCTCCAAACGGCCGCTAAGCCGTGAGGACGTGGAAAAGCAGCTGCGCAGAACCGGCGGAAGCGGCTTCCGGGCAGAGGATATCCGGCTGGATATGGCGGACAACGCATTTTTGCCTGTCAAAGCACTGAATGAAGCAAGACGTCAGGTGCTGGATCTTCTGAAGCAGAAAACAGCACAGGAAAACGGCCCGGTAAGAACAGCAAATAAGTGCCGGCCGGACGCACCTTCAACAGCAAAGGGGATACCATCCTGTGCGGCCGCGGTTTCGGAAAATACACAAAAAAGGAGCGGGATTCCCCACGGTCCGCTTTCTGTGCATGCATCTGTAAAAACCATATCCCAGGCATACAGCTGTCTGAAGGAAGGCGCGGTCAGGCTGTATTTTCCCCATACCTTCCTCCGGGGAGACTGGGAAGCTGCTTTAAAAGACATGAAAAATGAATTTCCGGGAGCAGAACTGTATCTTTCCTTCCCCGTTATTCTCCGTAAACAGGATGAAGCCAGGCTGGAACGCCTGTCTGCTGCCCTGAATACCGGATTATTTGACGGCGTGCAGGCGGCATCTTTATCCGGACGGCAGTGGCTGTACGAAAAGGACTGGAAGGGCGGTGTTGCCCTGGATCACAGGCTGTATCTGTGGAACCGTGAAACCTATGGCTTCTGGGCGGATAAAATGGATACCTACTGCGCGCCGCTGGAGCTGAACCGCAAAGGTATTTATGCGCTGCCAAAGAAAGGGCAGGAGATTCTCGTTTACGGCAGGATTCCCATGATGGTAACGGCAAATTGTATCCGTAAAACCGCGGGAAGCTGTCTGAGGGAGACGGAAAGCCGCCGGGGAAAAACAACGGCCGGGACATCTTGTGAAGTTCTGCATTCAGACAAAGCCTTAAAACAGGCGGTTATGCAGGAATACCGTCTGCTTGACAGATACCAGGCGGAGTTCCCCGTGGAAACAGACTGTGCTTACTGCTACAATATCATTTACAATTCCGTTCCCCTTTCACTTCATGCATATCTGGGAGAAATCGCGGAAAGCGGCGCCGAAGCGGTCCGCCTGGATTTCCTGGAGGAAAGCGGAGCACAGACGGCGGAGCGCATGTCAATTTTTCACCGCCTTTGCATCACCCGCAGTGCGGAGGCGTCAGAGCTTATCAACAGGCAGGTGAACTGGAAATTTACCACCGGACACTTTAAAAAAGGAGCCGAATAACAGGGCATGGAACAATACATCATTGTTTACTCCAAATACATAATCACTCTGTTCATGATACTTTATACAGTGCTTTCTTTTTTTCGGGTATTCTGCACGGAAACAGGCCGGAAAAAATATGACAACCTGCAGAGTGCCTTCATATTTGTCATTCAGTTTGCCGCATTTCTGACCATATGCGTGGAAAAAGGCGATGTGGATTATCTGTTCTTTTATGCCATGTCCCAGATAGCCATTTTTACCGCCATGATGATGTTTTCCATGATTTATCCGGGAATCAACCGGCTGCTGGTGAATCATATGTGTCTGCTGCTGGGGACCGGTTTTGTGATATTGACCCGACTGGATCTGCACAAAGCCGGAAAACAGCTGTTTATCTCGGCCGCTTCCCTGGCCGTCGCCCTGGCGGTCCCACTGTTTATCCGCAGATGCCGCTTCTGGAAAAAACTGACCTGGGCCTATGCCGGGGCAGGTATTACGGCCATCGGCGCCGTGCTCATATTAGGGCAGGTGACGCATGGCTCCAAGCTGTCCTTTTCCCTGGGAGGAATCACCTTCCAGCCCTCGGAATTTGTGAAAATCCTGTTCCTGTTCTGCATGGCCGCCATCCTCTGGGAGGATTCCTCCTTTAAAAATGTGGCCCTCAGCGGCGCGGTTGCCGCGGCTCACATTCTGATCCTGGTGGCCTCCAGGGATCTGGGCAGCGCCCTGATTTTTTTCGCCGCCTATGTATTCCTGGTTTTCTTTGCCACCGGAAAATACCGATATCTGCTGGCAGGGGCCGGCGCCGGAGGTGTGGCTTCCTATCTGGCTTTCCTGATATTCAGGCACGTGCAGGTCAGAGTACAGGCCTGGAAGGATCCCTGGAGCGTAATTGACAACCAGGGCTACCAGATTACCCAGTCGCTCTTTGCCATGTCCCGGGGAAGCTGGTTCGGCCTCGGAATCGGCCAGGGTACGCCGAAGGACATCCCCTATGTGGAGACCGACTTTATTTTTGCCGCGGTGACGGAAGAACTGGGAATCATTTTTTCCATCTGCCTGATTTTCATATGTATTTCCTGTTTTTTTATGATTCTAAAAATTGCCCTTTATTCCTCCGATCCCTTTTTCCGCCTGATTGCTTCGGGCTTCGGCGTAATGTATATTTTTCAGATTTTCCTCACCATCGGGGGCGGCACCAAATTCATCCCGCTGACCGGCGTGACTCTTCCTCTGGTCAGCTATGGAGGAAGCAGCGTCATGACCACCCTGATCCTTTTTTCCATCATGCAGGGAATCTGGCTCAGGGAACAGGACGAATGGGAAAAAGAAAACCGCAGACGCAGAAAGGCGTATGATGGGAGCGGCGTCGGGGAAGAGCCGTATGAGGAAGACTATATAGAAGAAGACTATCAGGATTACAACGATATGGAAAATGATGCAGTGGATGACGAATATATGGAAGACGGGGATTATGAAGAAGAAGGCTGGAATGAAGATGAGTACGAAGAAGACGACTTTGAAGAAGACTACCGCAACGGCCCGGAAAAAGAAATCTACTGGGACGATGAAGAGGAAGCGCCCTGGAACGGAAGAAAAAATATACGATACCCGAAGGGCAAATAGAAACCTGATCGGCACAGCAGCTTTTTTCTGCTGCCTTTTTGCGGGCCTTATTATCTATCTGTGCACCTATGTCACCTCCAATTCCGAAGCCCTGTTCAATAACAGCTACAACAGCCGGCAGGCTGTCCTTGCAACGAAAAACACCCGCGGCACCATTTACTCTGCGGACGGAGAAATCCTTGCACAGACAATCAGGGATGAATCAGGAAAAGAAGTCCGCAATTATCCCTATGACAACATGTTTGCCCATATCGTAGGCTATTCCGACAAAGGAAAAACCGGACTGGAAAGCCTGGCCAACTACTACCTGATCAACACCTCGGCCACTGTAGCCCAGCAGGCCGGCAACTCCGCCTCCGGCAAAAAGAATCCGGGAAACAACCTCTATACTACCCTGGACACTGGGCTTCAGGAGGTTGCCTATAAAGCGATGGGCATATATGAGGGCGCAATTGTGGTCATGGAACCCGATACCGGGAAAATACTTGCCATGGTCTCCAAACCGGATTTTAATCCCAATGAAATTGCCGGAATCTGGGACGAAGTCACAGCGGACACCGAAAATTCCAGCCTGCTGAACAGAGCCTCCCAGGGCGTATATCCGCCAGGCTCCACCTTTAAAATCGTGACTTCACTGGAATACATCCGTGAAAATCCGAATACCTGGTCAAATTACACCTACCAGTGCAACGGCAGCTATACCCATGGAGAGAATACCATCCGCTGCTTCCACGGAAGCAAACACGGCCAGGTTTCCTTTGAACGCTCCTTTGCCAAGTCCTGCAATGCCTCCTTCGCCAACATCGGCATGACGCTGGATAAACAAAGCTTTGTTTCCACCATGCAGGATCTCCTCTTTAACCAGGAGCTTCCCATTGACATTCCCTACTCCAAAAGCCACATCCAGCTAACCGCCGACAGCGGTGACGAGGATCTCATACAGACCGTCATAGGCCAGGGCAAGACCCAGATCACCCCTCTGCATTTATGCATGATAACCTCCGCCATAGCCAACGACGGACTTCTGATGCGCCCCTACGAAATGGAACGCATTGAAAGCGCGGACGGTAAAATCATCAAACAATTCCAGGCACAGCAGTACCGCCGCCTCATGACCTCTGAAGAAGCCGCCGCACTGCGCGGCCTGATGACCGACGTGGTGGAAGAGGGCACCGCCTCCCGCCTCTCCGGCCTTACTTACACAGCCGCAGGCAAAACAGGTTCCGCCGAATTCAACCAGAACAAAGCCGATTCCCACGCTTGGTTCACCGGCTTCGCCCCCGCCGACCACCCGGAAATCGCCGTTACCGTCATCATAGAAGGCATCGGATCCGGCAGCGACTACGCCGTCCCCATAGCCAAAAGAATCTTCGACGCCTACTTCAACGCCGGTTTTTGATGGGGGTGGGGGGGTGCCGCTGTCTGTTTTTGCTTCCGGGCCCGGCATACGCTCCGGGGCGGCTGTGGGACGTGGGGGGATTTTTCTGCTCCAGTCTCAAAAACGGGGTGTTTCTAATTGCTCCAAAACGGCAGAATCCTGTCAACGCGGCTGAACTCCTCACACAGCGGCCTTTGGCCGGCTGCGTTCGTCAGACAAGCCGCTAAGGGCGACAGGGTTCTGCCGTTTTGAAGCAATAAGAAACACTCCGTTTTTTCCAATGGAGCAGAAAAATCCCCCCACGTCCCACAGCCGCCCCGGAGCGTATGCCGGTCCCGGAAACAGGGCCAGGCAGCGCCCCCCAATCCCCTCCCGCCCAGAAAACCCGCCCTACAGCCCCGGAACAGTAACTCGTATAGACGTCCTCCCTACACATCTAATAAAGAATTTTGTACTTGCCTTACGGGGGGTTTTGGGATATACTTTATGTAGTTTATGCAATTGAATATGCGTTCTGTGTTTTGAGATATGGGGCGCGGCTCACACCAAACAGGAGGAATTGCAATGATAGAAGCAACAAGCTGTGGCGGTGTGGTTATTTTCCGTGGGAAAATATTGCTTTTGTACAAGAATTTCAAGAACAAGTATGAAGGCTGGGTATTGCCCAAGGGAACGGTAGAGGCAGGAGAGGAATACAAGGATACAGCGCTCAGAGAGGTCCTTGAAGAAAGCGGTGCCAGGGCATCGATTATAAAGTATATCGGAAAGAGCGAGTATACCTTCAATGTGCCGGAGGATACTGTGGACAAGGAGGTTCACTGGTATTTAATGATGGCCGACAGTTATTACAGTAAACCACAGCGTGAGGAGTATTTTGTTGACTCAGGATTTTACAAGTATCATGAAGCTTACCATCTGCTGAAATTTGCAAATGAGAAGCAGATTCTGGAAAAAGCGTACCATGAATATCTGGAACTGAAAAAGAAAAATTTATGGGGAAACAAAAAGTATTTTTGAGATTTCCCGGTTTTTGCCGGGAATCTGTTCAAAAGGGAAGGTGAGGCGGAATGGACGAATATTCCATACCGCCTTTTTATTCCCGCGGGCAACGCGGTATCAGGTGTTTGCGCAGATTTTGATTAATAAAAACGGTTAAATCGGCTCATGAATGAATAAAACAGGCAAAATCAGGCAAATTTTAAGATAACGGTTCCATATGGGCTGCCTGAGGAAAGAAAGTGATAGGCACAATGAAGTTCTACAGACATCTGTATGTCAGCGACAGTATCCGCAATCTGGAAAAGGTAAAGTGGAAGCTGCGCCATAATGCCGGACAGATTACTATCTATATTATTGCATTGGCAAAATCCGACGACCAGCTGGATATTTTTCACTGTTCTCTTTTGCAGCAGAGATTTTATGACAAAAAGGATCTTTTTGTGGTAGGTCTCGCCTCCGGTTATGGAGAAGCGGTTGATATGGTAGTGGCTTTGACGGAAAAGGTGGCGGCCGAGACGGGCGGAGCGGATATTAAAAAATATATCCTGGATCACAGGTAACAGGAGCTGGACAGCCTATGGGAGTAGTAATAAGCATTTTAAAAATACTGGGCATTATCCTGCTCGTCATACTGGCCGTTCTGATTCTGGCCCTTCTTGTTGTCCTTTTTGTCCCTGTCAGATACCGGGCGAAGGGGGAGGTGCCGGCGGAGGGCAACCCGCACGGCATAGTAAGGGTGACATGGCTTCTGCATCTTGCCAGCTTCCGTTTGGAATATGATTCCGGTAAATACGAAAATTCTTTTCACTGGGATTTCAGGATTCTGGGAATTCCATTCCGTCTGAAACAAAGGGCGGCAGTACCTAAAAAGAAAACGGAAACGGCGGAAGAAGAGGCGGAGACAGCGATAACAGAAAAAACGGAAGGAAAAGAAAAGCCAGAAGGAAAAGAAAAGCCGGAAGGAAAAGAAAAGCCGGAAGGAAAAGAAAAGCCGGCAGTTCCCGTACAAACCCCGAAGGAAGAGCCGCAGGTTTCCGGACAAAAGCGGCCGGACGAGGCCGGTACGGTTCCCGGCGGGGAATCCCGGACTGAACAGACAAAGGATTCCGGAGGATGGGAAAAAGAAAAAGCATCTTTTTTCACCCGAATCTGTAATAAAATCCATTCCTTTTTCGATAATCTTAAGAAATCATTTCAGAATATCAGGTACACAATTACCCGGCTGTGTGATAAAATAAAGCGGATCCTGGATAATCTGGAATATTACAGGGATATTTTAAGCCGGAAGGACAGCCTTCTGGTGATGGGCAAAGTAAAAGGACAGGCAGGAAGGCTTCTTAAGCATGCGCTGCCTCAGAAAACAAATGTGAATTTTATCGTGGGAACGGGTGATCCGGCATCCACGGCCCAGATTCTTGCCATACATGGAATATTATATCCTGTGATTGGCGAGACTGTTCATATCAGTCCTGATTTTGAAGAGGCCCGCCTGGAAGGGGATTTTGATATCAGGGGAAGAGTGCGGATTGCCGTGGTGCTTGATGTAGTGCTCCGCATTATATTGGATAAAAAGACCTGGAGATTTATCAGGCAGCTTAAAAAGGAGGAAATGACAAATGGCAGATAATAATAACGGTATCAATTCGGTGATGGAGTCTCTTTTGAAGGGCGCAAATGCATTGATGTCGACAAAGACGGTGGTGGGAGAGGCGACAAAAATTGATGATACCATTATTGTTCCACTTGTTGATGTGAGCTTTGGCGTAGGGGCTGGTGCAAGCCGCAACGGAGGCAAGGACGGGGGAGCCGGCGGGCTTTCCGGAAAAATGACGCCGAGCGCCGTCCTTCTTATTAAAAACGGACAGACAAAGCTGGTGAATATCAAGAACCAGGACAGCGTAACCAAGATTCTTGATATGATTCCGGATCTGGTAGATAAATTTACCACAAAAGAAGAGCCTATGATGAGTGACGAGGATGCCGAGAAAGCGGCGTTCCCGGACGAAGATGAAGATATCGTGGACTGAGTCTAACGTCGGAAAGGGCTGCCTGATTTGTACAGCAGAGTGAGTGTTGTACGAATCGGACAGCCCTTTCCTGCATATGATAATAGTAAAGCCGGCAGGAGTAAGCAGATGCGTGACATGTGGAAATTAGTGGGAATTGTTGTATTCAGCATCGCCTTTGGTATGATCCTTACGGTTCTTATTTCCAACAGGCTTGCCAGCCTGATTGTGGCAATTATCCTGCTGCTGGTAAGCTATAATGTTATTTTCTGTGAAAAATAGGATAGCAGAGGAAATGTTCCCGTAAAAAGGGTACAAAAAAAGACTGTCTGTAAATTCATAATGAATTCCGGCAGTCTTATCTTTGTGTTAACCAATACAGCTGAAGATAAATCACAGAACATTCTCCCTGATTATACTCTTTCAACTCTGCCGGACTTCAGACAGTTGGTACATACATGTAATTTCTTGGATGCGCCGTTAACCTTGCATTTTACGCTTTTAACGTTTGAATTCCAGATACGATTGGATCTTCTATGGGAATGGCTTACGTTGTTTCCAAAATGAGCACCCTTACCGCAAATATCACATTTTGCCATCTTCGCACCTCCTAAACCAGTAAAATTTTCAGACCACAACATGTGTATAATACCAGAAAAGTAATAGTTTGGCAAGCAAAATTTGCATCCGGGGCACAACTTTATTTTTGGACTGGCTTTTTACAGCGCCAGGCCCGTTTATGCCGCGACGGCTGAAATTGAAATAAGACTTCCATTTTTTTTGTAAAGCGGTTATAATAATCTTATATTTTTCGGTAAGAAAGAAGGAGGTACTACATGAAGGGCTCTTCTATGAACACCCATATGGGCAATATAACCATCGATAAAGAAGTTATTGCACAGTATGCGGGTACCGTTGCTACGGAATGCTTCGGTATTGTCGGCATGGGAATCACTGTGAAGGACGTAGTGAAGCTTTTAAGAAAAGATAATCTGTCGAAGGGAATAACCGTTACGATTAATAATAATAAACTGACGCTGGACTTCCATGTCATTGTTTCCTACGGTGTAAGCATTCTGGCTGTTTCGGACAACCTGATAGATAACGTGAAGTATAAGGTGGAAGCATTCACCGGAATGGAAATTGAAAAAATCAACATCTTTGTAGAAGGTGTGCGAGTGATTGATTAAGGAGGACTTTAGTTGTGAGTTTAAATACGATAGACGCTAAGGTATTTGCAAAGATGTTCTTAGCGGGCGCCAAGAATCTTGAGAGTAAAAAAGAATGGATTAATGAATTGAACGTATTTCCGGTTCCTGACGGAGATACGGGTACCAATATGACCCTTACCATCATGTCTGCCGCCAAAGAAGTGGCTGCTATGAAAGAACCCGACATGATGACTCTTGCAAAGGCAATTTCTTCCGGTTCCCTCCGCGGTGCGAGAGGGAATTCTGGTGTTATCCTTTCCCAGCTTTTCCGCGGATTTACCAAAGGGATCCGGGAAAATGAAGAAATTACCATTCCCATTCTTGCCGCCGCAGGAGAAAAAGCGGTGGAAACCGCTTATAAAGCGGTAATGAAGCCTAAAGAGGGTACGATTCTTACCGTTGCAAAGGGAGCTTCCATGAAAGCAAGGGAGCTGGCCGACGCAGGGGAAACCGATATGGCTTCTTTCATTAAAGAAGTGATTGCGCATGCGGAATATGTGCTCAGCCAGACTCCTGAAATGCTTCCTGTGTTAAAGCAGGCGGGCGTGGTGGATTCCGGCGGACAGGGACTGATAGAGGTTCTGCATGGCGCGTATGACGCTTTTATGGGTAAAGAGATCGATTTTTCCATCACCGAGCCCGCTCAGGGAGCGTCCCGTCAGGCATCTGTGAATGCCAGCCTGGACGTTCAGGCTAATATGGAAATCAAGTTCGGTTATTGCACCGAATTTATTATCATGCTGAGCAAAACATTCAATATTAAACAGGAAATGGATTTCAAGGCTTATCTGGAATCAATAGGTGATTCTATTGTGGTGGTTGCGGATGAAGATGTGGTCAAGGTACATGTACATACCAATGACCCTGGTCTTGCAATCCAGAAGGCATTGAAGTATGGTGCACTTTCCAATCTGAAAATTGACAATATGCGGCTGGAGCATCAGGAGAAGCTTTTCAGGATGTCGGAAGATGCTGCGGATACACCGGATGCTGCCAAAGAGGAAGAAGTACCTGCTGAACGTAAAGAGACAGGATTTATAGCTGTTTCCGTGGGCGAAGGCATCGATGAGATTTTTAAGGGCCTGGGTGTAGACTATATTATAGCAGGCGGACAGACTATGAATCCCAGCACGGAAGACGTGGTAAACGCTATTAACCAGGTAAACGCGGATACGGTTTTTGTTCTTCCCAACAACAAAAATATCATTCTTGCCGCTAACCAGGCGAAATATCTGGTAGAGGACAAGAAAGTGGTGGTAATCCCCACCAAGACAATTCCCCAGGGAATTACCGCTGTAATCAACTATGTTCCCGACATGGGAGCTGAAGAAAATGAAGCGGCCATGTCTGAGGAAATCGGTCAGGTGAAGACCGGTGAGGTCACCTATGCCGTCAGGGATACGGTGATTGACGACAAGGAAATCAAACAGGGCGACTATATGGGCATCGGCGATGCCGGTATCCTGTCCGTAGGGGCGGATATCGAAAAGGTAACTTTCGATATGGTGGATGCCATGATGGAGGAAGACCTTGAGTTAATCAGTATTTATTACGGAGCTGAGACCACAGAAGAGTCCGCACAGAAGTTGAAGGCCAGGATCGAAGAAAAATATCCTTCCTGTGATATTGAACTGCAGTATGGCGGACAGCCTATTTACTATTATATTATTTCGGCCGAATAACATGGATATTAATACAAATTTAACTGCGATAAAAGGAATTGGAGAAAAGACGGCTGGTCTTTTCTCCAAACTTCATATCGGGACAGTGGGGCAGCTGCTGGAACACTATCCCCGTGATTATGAAAGGATGGAACCTGCGGTAACGGTTTCCTCTTTGAGTCCCGGGAAAGTTTGTGCGGTAAAGGCATCCGTTATCGGAATGCCTTCCACCAAACGGGTACGTAATCTGTTGATCACTGCTGTTCAGGCCGGGGATGCGACCGGCCTTTTCCGTATTACTTTTTTTGGCATGCCCTATCTGAAAAACATGCTCAAGCCCGGAATGACCTATGTTTTCCGGGGAGTCTGCCAGTATGGGACTCCCCTGCGGATGGAGCAGCCCAGGCTGTTCCGTGTGGAGGAATACACAGCGCTTCAGAATACGCTTCAGCCAAGATATGCGCTCACGCAGGGCCTGACCAATAATGGTGTGAGCAAGGCTGTGCGGAAGGCGCTGGACAGTGTCCTGTCAGAGGGGAACCGGCTGGAAATTCTTCCGGAGGAAATCAGAAATGAATTTCAGCTGATTCCCCTGGGAGAAGCCCTGGAGAAAATACATTTTCCGGAGAACACGCAGGATCTGATTGCCGCCCGCAGAAGGCTCGCCTTCGACGAATTTCTCCTGTTTTTTCTTGCGCTGCGCAAGGTTAAGGAGGAGAATCAGATACGGAAGGTGGAGGAGCTTTTGGAAAAGGTGCCGGATACGGACAGACTTCTCGACAGCCTGCCTTACCGGCTTACAGGTGCGCAGCAGCGTGTCTGGTCGGAGATAGAAGCGGATCTGCAGAAAGAAAATGCCATGAACCGCCTTGTCCAGGGGGATGTGGGCAGCGGAAAAACCATTCTGGCATTCCTGGCTCTGCTGATGTGTGCCGCAAACGGCAGGCAGGGCTGTCTCATGGCGCCTACGGAGGTCCTGGCCAGACAGCATTATGAAGCATTGCTTCAGATGAGCGGGGAGTATGATTTGTGCATACGTCCTGTTTTGCTCACCGGTTCCCAGACAGCAAAGGAAAAGAGGGAAATTTATGCCCGGATTGCGGATGGGGATGCAAATGTCATCATAGGAACCCATGCGCTCATCCAGGAAAAGGTGATTTACCGTCAGCTGTCTCTGGTGATTACAGATGAGCAGCACCGTTTCGGAGTCAGACAGAGGGAGCTTCTTGCGGATAAGGGGAAGGGTACCCATGTCCTGGTCATGAGCGCTACTCCTATTCCAAGAACCCTTGCCATTGTGGTATATGGGGATCTGCACGTATCCGTACTGGATGAAATGCCCGCGGGACGAAAACCCATCAAAAACTGTGTGGTCAATACCTCCTATCGGCAGACGGCCTATTCCTTTATCCGAAAACAGGTGGAGGAAGGACATCAGGTATATGTGATCTGTCCCATGGTGGAGGAGGGGGAAATGGATGGCCTGGAAAATGTCATGGACTATACGGACAAGCTGAAGGCTGTTCTTCCTGACAGCATCCGTGTGGCTGCCCTTCATGGAAAAATGAAACCGGCAGAAAAAAACAATATTATGGAAGCTTTTTCGAATAAAGAAATCGATGTGCTGGTTTCCACCACAGTCATCGAGGTGGGAATCAATGTTCCGAACGCTACGGTTATGATGGTTGAAAATGCAGAACGTTTCGGCCTGGCCCAGCTGCATCAGCTGCGCGGACGGGTAGGGAGAGGCGACAGCCAGAGTTACTGTATCTTTATCAGCGGAAATGATAACGAACAGACAATGAAACGGCTGAACATACTTAACACCTCCAACGACGGATTCCATATAGCAAATGAAGACCTGAAGCTTCGCGGTCCCGGTGATCTTTTCGGAATACGGCAGAGCGGCTTGCTGGATTTCAAGGTGGGGGATATTTATCAGGACTCCGATCTGCTTCTCATAGCAAGCAGCCTGGCTGAGAGAATAGCCGTACAGGATCCGGACGAAAAGCTGGAGCAGTACAGCCTGTTATATGAGAGAATGAAACAGGATGGGAATTCCATTGACTTTAAGACTATCTGACGGTAGAATGATTTTATTGATCTTTGAAGGGAAACAAAAGAGGACAGTTACAAAAACAGACGTTCAGAAGGAGCATAATTATGTCAAAGGTTGCAATTGTAACGGACAGTAACAGCGGCATCACCCAACAGCAGGCGGAGGAACTGGGTATCAGCGTGCTTCCCATGCCTTTTATGATAGAGGGGAAAACCTATTTTGAAGGGATTAGCCTGACCCAGGAGGAATTTTATCAAAGGCTGAAAACCGGTGCTGCCATTTCCACCTCCCAGCCATCTCCGGAAAATATTTTGCAGCTGTGGAATGAGCTTCTGAAAAGCTATGATGAGATCGTACATATTCCTATGAGCAGCGGCCTGAGCGGCGCCTGCCAGACGGCGCTTATGCTCGCACAGGATTATGAAGGAAAAATACAGGTGGTGAACAACCAGCGTATATCCGTTACCCAGCGCCGTTCTGTACTGGATGCCATACATCTGGCGGATCAGGGAATGGACGCAGCACAAATTAAAGATTTTCTGGAGAAGGATAAGTACAATTCCAGTATTTATATTATGGTGGATACTCTGGTTTACTTGAAACGGGGAGGAAGGATCACCCCGGCGGCCGCCGCTCTGGGCACTATCCTTAAAATCAAGCCAGTGCTGCAGATACAGGGAGAGAAGCTGGATGCCTTTGCTAAAGCGAGAACAACGGCACAGGGAAAGCAGATCATGATTAATGCCATTAAAAACGATTTGATAAAGCGCTTTGACAGGCCTTTGGATAACGCGGATATGTGGCTGGATGTTGCACACACGAATAATGATGAAGCGGCGGCCGTCTTCCGGGATGAGGTGCTTCAGACCTTCCCGGGAAACGAAAGCTATATGGATCATCTTTCTCTGAGTGTTGCCTGCCATATCGGCCCGGGGGCCCTGGCCGTTACCTGTACCACCAAAAACCATTAGTAAAGCGTACAGGATTGTTCTTTTGCAGATATTCTTTCAGATAAAACTATAGTACATGATATGGAAAAGGCAGAGGGGAAAGTTCCATATCATGTATTTTTTGCCTTTTCTTACCCAAACATTTGTGCTACAATAGCACCTGGGACAGGCTTCCAACCTGTTTTTTCTTTTTGTTTTTTATTATTTATAAGTTCATAATGCCGCCGGGCGGCAGAATGCGAGGTTTACATGACTAAAAACAACAGTAATTATGACGCTTCCAGTATAACTGTGCTGGAGGGACTGGAAGCGGTGCGGAAAAGACCTGGTATGTACATCGGCAGTGTTTCTACCAAGGGATTGAATCATTTGATATATGAAATCGTGGATAATGCGGTGGATGAGCATCTGGCAGGTTACTGCGACAGGATTAAGGTCACACTGGAAGCCGACGGCTCGGCTACGGTGGATGATAACGGGAGAGGTATTCCGGTAGGGATGCATGAAAAAGGCGTGAGCGCCGAACGTCTTGTATTCACCACGCTGCATGCCGGCGGTAAATTTGACAACTCGGCCTATAAGACAAGCGGCGGCCTGCACGGTGTGGGTTCTTCCGTAGTGAATGCCCTGTCCACCAGATTGACTGTACGGGTCAGGAATGGCGGGCTGATATATGAGGACAGGTACGAGCAGGGAATTCCTGTCGTGGAGCTGGAGAACGGCCTTCTTCCCGTTGTGGGGAAGAGCAGGGAAAGCGGAACCTGGGTCAATTTCCTTCCGGATGACACCATATTCGAAAAGACCCGTTTTAAAGAAGATGAGGTAAAGAGCCGTCTTCATGAAACCGCATATCTGAATCCGCAGCTGACCATTGTCTTTGAAGATAAGCGAAGAGATACCCCGGAAACCATTGAATTCCATGAGCCGGACGGGATTGTCGGCTTTATCAAGGACCTGAATAAATCCAAGGAAACAGTGAGCGACGTCATATATTTTAACGGTGAAAGCGAAGGCATATCCGTGGAAGTGGCTCTGCAGTATGTGAATGAATTCCATGAAAACGTCCTGGGCTTCTGCAATAATATTTACAATGCGGAGGGCGGGACCCATCTCACCGGTTTCAAGACGATGTTTACCAGTGTTATCAATTCCTACTCCAGAGAATTGAATATCCTGAAGGAAAAGGATGCCAACTTTACCGGTGCGGATGTACGCAACGGCATGACTGCCGTGGTTTCCATCAAGCATCCGGATCCCCGTTTCGAGGGGCAGACCAAAACCAAGCTGGATAACCAGGATGCTTCCAAGGTGGTAAGTAAGGTGACGGGAGAAGAGATCACCCGTTATTTTGACCGGAATCTGGAAAATCTGAAGAATATTATCGGCTGTGCGGAAAAAGCGGCAAAGATCCGTAAAACAGAAGAAAAAGCCAAGACCAATATGCTGACAAAGCAGAAATTTTCCTTTGATTCCAACGGAAAGCTGGCAAACTGTGAATCAAGGGACGCCTCCAGGTGCGAGATTTTCATTGTGGAGGGAGATTCCGCGGGCGGCAGTGCAAAGACGGCAAGGGATCGTTCCTATCAGGCCATCCTGCCTATCCGGGGCAAAATCCTGAACGTGGAAAAGGCCAGCATTGACAAGGTGCTCGCCAATGCGGAAATAAAAACGATGATAAATGCTTTCGGCTGCGGTTTTTCCGAAGGCTACGGCAATGACTTTGATATTACAAAGCTGCGTTATGATAAAATTATTATCATGGCGGATGCGGATGTGGACGGCGCACATATATCCACGCTTCTTCTCACTCTTTTTTACCGCTTTATGC
>OLQH01000270.1_pt1 | contig 59714 bp, 56 predicted proteins | sample 1672671 | NCBI WGS metagenome assembly OLQH01 (sample SAMEA3136712, study PRJEB25190) | human gut metagenome
TTTACTATATTAATAAGCCTGCTAATTTATTTATAGAAACTATTTTATTAATATAATTTTTACAAAGCCACATTAACTCATCCTAATCATATATTTCTTGATATTGTTATACCTAAAATGCACGAATAATAATGAAATTCTTAAAAGGGACTATGTAGAACTGGCTGATGATTTCAACGCATGGTGGAATAAGAACATAGAAAATAAAGGATGGGAAAAGGCCATTTATTTACTGATTTTAATTCAAACGAGATTATATTGGCTGAATAAATAGGACGGTGGAGAAATATGTATAAGAGAAAATATTGGATTGTTTTATCGTTTCTATTTATTCTTAGTATATTTATGGCATGTGGAAATGAAATTCATCACATTACACCTGAAAGCATAGATAGTGTTGCAGTTACAGAACCTGAAAAGGCTAAGGATGAAGAGTTACAAGATATTCCGGAAGAAACTAATATATATAGTTATCTTACCGGTTTGCCAATATCCGAAGAAAAACGAAATAACAGGCCTGTAGCCGTAATGTTAAGTAATATAGAAAGTGGATGTCCTCAATATGGAATTGAGGAAGCTTCTGTTATATATGAAGCGCCAATAGAAACCAGGATTACACGTTTAATGGGAATATTTGAAGATTGGGAGAACATTGAGAAAATAGGTTATATTCGCAGCAGCAGGGATTATTTTGTGTATAGCGCAATGGAACATGATGCTATTTATTGTCATTTTGGTCAGGCGACTCTTTATGTAGGTGAATTGCTCAATAGCGGCAAAGTGGATACTATTAGCGCTGCTGTTGCAGGGATTAATCATCCGGCTAAATATGCCTTTCATAGAACAGTAGATAGAAAGGCACCGCATAATGTTATTACATCAGGACCGGATATATTAATGGATGTGGATAGATTTGGCTATTCCTTAACTTATCATGAGACTTTTAAGCCTAAATTCACATTTATCTATGATAAGGACAAAGACATTTATAAGGATAAGACAGAAGTAAAGGAGATTTATCCCGGAGGAAAAGCAGTGAATTCCAGGAATGGTTATGGAAAAATTCAGGCATATTTTGAGTATAAAGATGGTAAATACTATCGTTACCAATATGGTTGTCCGCAAATTGATGAGGAAACAGGCAATCAGCTGAGTTATGAAAATGTAATATTACAGTATTGTTATGGCGAAGTTAGGGATGAGAATGATTATCTGGCATTTAGCAGTCACGGAGATAATGGATATCCGGTACAGGTATTTACGAAGGGGAGAATGATAGAAGGGACTTGGTCACGCTTTAGCGATACGGATCCTGCTGTTTATGTAGATGAAAAAGGAGAGAATATCAAATTACCCCCGGGTAAAACTTGGATTTGTATTATCTGGATGGAATATGCAGATGATGTAATACTAGATTAGTGCTAAACGATTGATGAATTTATATGTAAAAAAGAAAAGGTGGATATACGTTGACAGCTGGTAATATAACGGGCTCAAATACAAGTGGTTCTGCATTTACTTGGAGTCAAGGAGATGATATTGATGAAGAAAGGAATTTAAATAATGTCGAATAAAGGTGTTCTGGTTCTTCTTTTACTTTTGTCACTTGCTTTATCAGGGTGTGGAAAGCAAAGGAGTAACAATAGTACTTTACGAAGTAATGAAGAAATTGATTTTCCTGAGATATATACTGAATTTAATGAATCTTATAATGGTGAAGTTAAAAAGATGGATGGGTTTGAGGGACAAACGTATTATAGTTATGGTTTATGGGGAGAAAATTCTCAGTACATGCATGATACAACCATCTATCTGGAAAATAATACGCTGCATACTTTTCTGGTTTTTACAAATAACATGGGAAAACAGTTCAACTGTACTTTAGTTATATTTGATAATTATAAACAGATTGATTTTGAGGTGGATGGAAAATTAATGAGACAATGTACCGTGAGTGTTGAAAACGGAACAGATATAGATATTCCCATTACCCTATCATCATTAGAGGAGGGGAAACATGATCTTGTATTTGCGGTTTTCTTAAATACATATACAGAATTGACAGACGAAGAGAGATTAGGAATAGGTCCTTCTGATGGTGCATTAAGGTGTCTGGCTGTTGTCGGTAACAAGGAAGAGTTCCCTGATGCGTTTAATTATCTGGGAGTCGACAGGATAGAAGCACGTACAAATGGAATAGTAATTAATAAATTTAATGGAAATGAAAACTTTATAGAAGTGGGGAATCTTGATGAAGAAACAGAAAGCTGTGCAATTATATTTATGGATAATTTTGAACAGATAAATCTTTTAAACACGCAGAGCTATCCATATGATCTTGTTAACTTGGAGCCAGGAAAAGAAATAATGATACCAGTAGAAGAGTATATGAAAAATGTAAGCAAAGATAATAAAGCCCATGAAATTATAGCAATTTGTATTCGAAAAGCGGGAATTGAAGGGGATACTTTTAAGGGTAAAGTTTTTTTTACATATAGATTATTGAACGATGCTTATATAGGATAGGTGTATCATTAGTTCCTTCAAATGTAGAAATATTATATATAAATAATACCATTTATTTGATGCAAACATTGACACAGTAATTGAAATACAATACTATATAATATATATGTATACTAAAAGGAGAAATTAAAGTGGCAGGTTCATCAAATAAATATAATCTTACTAAACGTGAAAAGGAAATAATGGAAGTATTATGGGCATCCCCTAAATCGTTGGTTGCATCTGAAATTGCCAAAGAAGGCGGTGGTATGTCTTTAAATACAGTTCAGGCAATTTTACGTAAATTATTAAAAAATGGTTTAATAAAAGTTAATGAGATTGTTTACAGCGGAACTGTTTTGAGCCGATCTTATATACCGACTATAAGTCCTGAAAAATTTGAAATCCAACGGCTGTTAAGTGAACAAAAAGATATTACTACTTCTCGTTTTGTAGCAACTATGCTCGAGCAGGAGCAAGAACCGGAAAAAATGTTAAACGAAATAAATGAATTGGAAACATTACTGAAAGCTAAAAGGAAAGAATTGTTGGGAGAATAAAATGCAGATTACTCTTTCTTCAGTAGTAAACACTATTTTATGTACCAGTTTAATGCTTGTTTTAATAATTATAACACTTAAATATAGATTCTTTTTTAAACGTTTAAGCTTTTATACAATAATATTATGTTTTTTACTAATTGCAATAAGGTTGCTTTTCCCTTATGAATTTTATTTTGTAAAGGAAATCCCAGTTAAAAAGGTTATGCCTCAAATATACGGGTTTTTGTATGATGATGTTTTGACTTTGGGCAATTTTAATGTTTCTGTTCTGAAGTTTCTTTCAATTAGTTGGATAACGGTAAGTATAGTTTTGTTGATTAAGTTCATGTTAGATTATTATAAAACACGGTATATACTATTAAATATGAGATCAGTAAATGATTCTGATATAATTATTGCCTTAAACGAAATAAATAGCAAATATAATAAGAAGGTATCATTTACTTTAGTTTCTTCATCTATTATCTCAACACCGTTATTATTTGGAATAAGAAAACCAATTATTGCATTGCCGCAAATTATTTTAACCCATAAAGAAATGTGTTACATATTTGAGCATGAATTATGTCATTACTATAAAAAGCATCTTCATATAAAGTTTTTCTGCGAAATCTTAACAGTTATATATTTTTGGAATCCTCTTATTTTTGTGATAAAAAAGTTACTTAATAAAGTATTGGAATTTTATGTGGATGCAAAAGTAAATGAAAATTTGACTGAATATGATAAAATCGAGTATTTGGAATGTTTGCTTAAAATTGCTAAATTACAGCAAACGAATAAGCAATCTTTTTTTTGTACTGTACCTTTTTCGATTATTTCTTCACCGAGGCTTTTGGAAAGAGGTAATATTCTCTTGAATAATTCCCGGCACAGGAATTTCCTTCTTATTAATAAGTTATTCTTGCTTTCTGCACTTATGCTGACAATATTTTCTTATTCTTTTATCTGCGAACCTTATTATATATCAGAAGAATATGCTGAAAATACATTTAATGCAGATAATGCATACTTTGTTTTAAATGCGGAAAATACATATGATTTATATGTTGATTCAGTATACGTATCAACTGTTACAAAAGTTTTTGATCCTAAGATACCGATTAAGGAAGAATAAAAATGGGTGGATTGATGATTGGAATTGTACCCGTAATGAAATTAGTTCCATATAGGATCAATGATTGATAAAAATATTAAAATCTAAAGCAAGTAGTATAAAGTCTTAGTCTACTTTATTATGTTAGATAGTCAACCTAAAACGCCTTATTCTTTTACCAATAAGCAGAAGAGAATAGGACGTTTTTTGGTTTCCTGCAGTTTGATTAATAGACAGATAACAGATTTGTAATATCCTTATCTTCCGTATTCGAAGATATTTCACTTTTATGCTTGGAGCTGGCAATCTCAGATGCCGCCAGAGCATTGGGGGACATCTGGCTCTTCATATGTCTTAAGTGGTACTGCTGCAAGGTGATGATTCAGTTAAAGAAAATTAAAGTTTACATAAAGCAATGAGGGAATATCATGCTTAAATACACAATTAAGAACATAATGTTATTGATAAATGAAAAAAGAATTCTCTGCTTAATGTTTATCTGCATTTTTATATCAGGTATTATGATAAGCTTCAGTTTTGGCATCTATCAAAATTATGCAAATGAAAGATTGGCTTCAAACAACCTGTTAACGAACCTCGTTATTGGTTTTCAGGACGATAAAGAAAATAACCGATATGTTACAAAAGAAATGCTTGATCGATGTATAGATCAATTTTCTGATAATATAAAAAGCAAGGTAGACTGCTTTTTAGTAATACCGGAAATAGAAAATGAATTATACACAGAATGTCGGTTTTCCGTAAAAGATGGGGTCTTTGCATCAGGTGAAAAAATAAAGGAGAATTTTCTCAGGGCAGATTGGGTGGATACTTATTTTTCCGAAGAGCAGGAAGCCAAAGGAGAACCGGTAGTTCTTATATTTGATAAAGGCGGAAGCCAAAATAAGACACCGGTAACGGACAGGCTGCTTAAAGAAGGTGGTAATGGATTTATTTGGCTGCAGGGGAAAAAGTACCACATCATTGGCACACAAACAATATTGACGGATTCCGTATTAGTCCCATATGCATCTCTGGATAAGAAGACAATCTTGGGAAAAGAAGGAGTTACTATCATGTTCCGTACCATGTTTACCGGAGAGCAGTATAAAGAGATTACGGGCATTATGGAAAAGGAACTGGGAGAACTGGCAGTAATACCGCCAATGGAAAGTGTGGATGATATCCAACTGAAAATTGCTGTGACAATGACAGCAATAGCTGTTTTGATCACACTTGTTATTTCACTGAATTTTACAATTCTTTACTTATATATACTGGATAAACGAAAAAGGCAGATGGGGATTTTTTTAGTATGTGGACTGAACCGCGGCAGGGCAGTGGGAATTTATGTATGGGAATGTATTTTGCTGTCATTGCCGGCATTTTGTTTGGGAATGCTGTTTTTTCATATTATTATTCGTCCGTTTCTCTATCCGGTTTATCATTATTTGGATGGAGTATATACAAGCAAGACTTATCTTTTGATTTTTGCTGTTTATTGTATTGTCTCCTTTACTGTACTTAGTGCAGCAGTGGCAGGGCATATTTTAAAAAGCCGGTAAGGTATTATTTATAAGAGGCGGGAAGGAAAGAAATGATTATAAAAATGGCGCTTAAGGAACTGGAAATAAGAAAAGAATTATATACGTTTATTCTTTTGCAGCTCATTATTACATTTCTGATCGCAGTCAGTTTTATATCAATGATGGAAACTGAATATACAAAATATAAGGCATTCGAAAATTATCTCAAAAAAGAAGGATGGTATATATATGGGGGAAATATATTAACCCCGGACAACTATGTGGTTAATGCTCCTGCTATGCTTGAAGGTTATTTGGCCTCATCAGATATATTGGCCTGTTACACACTTTCAGGAGATTTGCAGAAGGAGGAAATGCCAATTCAGGCAAAAACTATTGTTTATGATCAGCCGATTATCGATGCCTATAAGCCTGATATAAAAGAGGGAAGATGGCTGAAAAATGCAGATATCGGCACGAATACAGTAGAAGCGGTGATAGCGTCTAACAGTTATGGGATCGGTTTGGGTGATACACTTACAATCCATGAATATGGTGCGGCATCTGAGGATAGTCCTGTCTCTGTGGAAATAGTGGGGATTCTGGCGGACGATGCCGAATATTATGATATAAGTTTTTCTGACAATATGATCAATTATAAAAATTTGTTCGCATCCGTTTCCAAAGGAAAACAGGATGAACCTGTATTGCTTATGAGCCGTGAAGATATTATAAATACGGAAAATGGAAGTGAGCTGTTATTGATGCAGGGAACGGTGTTGTTAACATGGAAAGAAGGAATTACAGACGAGGAAAAGAAAAGAAATATCAAATATATGTCCGAACACTGTTTTATAGCTCAAAAAGAAGAATTATCTGTGGTTATCCAAAAGAGCCGGAAAGAAATAACCGGTGAGCTTCAAAAATATGTGCCTGTATTAGCCTGTGGTTTGCTGCTAACCGTGATTAGTTCCCTGTGCGTTGGCGTGATCGTATCTAAACAACAATGGAAGTATCTGGCTGTTTATAATATGCTTGGCCTTCCATGGAACCGATGTGTCTGGATACAAACAGTTACCTACATCATTATAGAAGGGATTTCACTCATTGCCTCGATTTTGATTATCTGCATATTAAAGCTTTTTTCGCTCACTGATAATATGGCAATCGGATTTGGAGCCTGGCAATTTATATTTTGTATAGGAATTTCCCTAATATGTGCGGCTACAGTAATTGTACAAAGCCTATTGGTAAAGAAAGTGCCGCCATATCGGTTATGGCAGAGAGAATAGAGGTACAGGATGATACAGATAAGAAATTTGAAAAAGGTATATAACAGGAATCAAAAAAATGCATATACAGCGCTCAGGAATGTAAATCTGCAGATTTCCAAAGGTGAAATGGCTGCAATTATTGGAAAGTCCGGCGCAGGGAAATCAACATTGATACATATCATGGCCTGTATGGATGATTATGATGAAGGAGAGTATTTCCTGAAAAAGAAGTTGGTCAAGGGACTGCCGGAAAGAAAAGCTGCCCGGATCAGAAATGAATGTATTGGTATTGTAATGCAGGATTTTGCATTGGTGGAAGAGTTTACGGGGTTGGAGAACGTAATGATGCCTCTGGATTTTTCCAGGAGAAAAATAAAGGGGAAAGAGGAGAAAGCTCTTGAAGCCCTGGAAAAAGTGGATATGGAGGAGATGGCAGACTGTCCTGTAAATGAACTGTCCGGCGGACAGAAGCAGAGAATTGCGATTGCAAGGGCAATTGTGAACAATCCGGATGTTATTCTGGCAGACGAACCTACCGGAGCCCTTGATACAGAGACCTCCGGCAGAATATTGGAGTTGTTTTTGGAATTAAACAGGGAGGGGAAAACCATTGTGATTGTGACACATGATATAAGTATAGCAAAACGTTGTAAAAGAATTATTGAAATCCGGGATGGGGAAATATATACGCCGGAAAAGTCATTTTCACAAAAATAAGAGCTATTGCTTAACACAGAACACCGCGCTTTATAAAAGCGCGGTGTTCCTTTGCGGTGCATGATTAAATTTTGCTTAAGTTCTGTAAAGCGCGTTCGCTGATTATCAGTTCGTAGTGTTCTTCAAAATAAGCTGCTCCGGCGGGTACTGATTTTTCCTGGCGTCCATATTCGGACAGGCAGTTGCAGAGTTTATTGAATTCTTCGGGTGTATGAGAGGAACTTGTGACGATAAGGAAATATCGTCCGGTACTTCCATCCTTATAAAGGGAATTTACACCGTGGTAGAAGCCGTTCAAAATATGGGCGAGCCTTGTTAAATGATTCAATGAATCAAAGGAATAAATCTTTGCCAGATTGAGGGAGGAATCAGCTGATGCCAGGCTGTCGGCAGAATTTTCTTTGCCGGTCGCATCTTCTGCTGTTCCCGCATCCTGATAAGAAGCCTTCTGTCCGTTTTGTGAACCGTTGACGCGTCCTTCATGAATACGCTTGAATAAATCGAGCACATCGTCAGCCCCTTCATTCAAATCCTGGATCATATCATCCAGACTCTCATCATCCTGAACGCTTGGCGCGAATTTGGAAAAACGAGTATCCAGTTCTTCCGGATCCTCCACCTTAGTGATGATGAGTACGATACAATCGGAGTTCAGAGGGATAGCTTCTATCATAAGCGGAATATCTTCTGCTTCAAAACCAAATTTCAGGGATGCCTGCTGCATCATGTCGCGGAAAAGGCTTTTTGCTTTTTCCGTACCATAGGCAAGCTCGCTGATTTTTAATTCACGATCTGCCAGGTCAGCTTTTGTAAGTGTACAACGAATCTGATGATCATTTACTTTTTCAATTTTCATGTTCTCACATCCTTAATATAAAGATATTGAAATTGTTGTCTTGTGTGACTGAAAATACCTGTAAAATGAACATATCTGTATAGTATCTGCAATTATCAAATATATTATACTTAAGAAAGAAATAAGTCAAGCGTCCTGAGTAACTGTTTAAACTTTTTTAAGATTTTTGCTTGATATTTTTCCATTTTTCGGATATAATTTCATTCAGAGATGCTTCTGGACAATCAGTGTCAGAAGGAGGGCGGTTTTCAGCCGGAATGAGATGTTGTAATATCTCATTTATTATGATTCTATTATATCATATTTTAAGCAAACATTATAGTTGCATCGGATTTTTCCTGCATGCGCTATATCTTCTCCTCATCTATATAGTATGAGGATGTCTTACAGGCTTATGTGCTTGTCGTGGTAAAAATCATTTCCAAAATTATCACTAAGTTCCGTTTAATTCGCAAAATTCATGTTGTATTTGTTTTTTTTATCTTATTCCGCGATACATGTCCTGGAGCATCTTATTTTTTTCTGTTTAAATGTCGTCATTGCCGTAACAGTCATACGGAAGAATATCCATTTATATATCACGTTCCTTTTGGAGAGCAGCAGTTTTTGCTGAGGGTGTTTTTTTCGTATAGAAATTACGGAGGATGTTAGACATGCACAAAGAGGATGACGAGATTAAGCTGGAGGAGCACTTAAGGAAAATGCACAATAAAGGTGTAAATTTATATCTTGAAGACAGGCCTGCTTCCCCGGAGGAAATCGCCAGGAAATTTTTTGTCAGCGAAGATGCCGTCTACATGCCTGATTTTGTCACCGATACGGATGGCAAATTACGGGAAGTACGGTATGATAAGGTAAAATACCGTTAATAACTCTTATTGCCAAACAATAGAATTGTTTCCTATCTGATTCATAATCAAAATACTAAAAAATCACGAATTCCGTTATCCGCACAAAAGCGGTCCCCCGTACCGCCGCTGCGGAATATGGAAGAGTCAATTTCTGTCGGTTTATGTAAAAATAGGTAATGACGATGTTTAAATAGTCTGTTATAATAAGGACGGTCAGGAGGTTACGGATAATGAAAAAAAAGCTTCCGGTAATAATCGCTGTCGTCCTTATTATCGTGATTATTGCCATTACTGCAGGGACGAAGATTCTGGAACGTTTCTCTTATTCCAAAGAGAGGATGGACCTGAATGCATATTATGGTTTGGAAACGGGGGAGGATGTGGCCCTCGTATTAAATAATGAAATTAAAGAAGAAAAAGGAAAATTGTCAGAGGGCAGATGCTATCTGGATTTGGATACGGTGCATGAGTACCTTAATGACCGGTTTTATGCCGATTATAACGAAGGGCTGCTTTTATATACCACTCCGGATTCCATTATCCGGACGGAGGCAGGTGCTTCCGGGGAAGAAGGATACATTCCCGCTTTTCTGGATAACGGCATAATGTATGTAGCGCTTGACTATGTAAAGAAATTCACCAATTTTTCCTTTACATTATATCAGGAGCCGAACAGGGCTGTACTCACTACCATTTGGAATGAGCATCAGGCGGCGGAAATCGGGAAGGATACCGCTGTCCGCTATCAGGGCGGTGTAAAAAGCGATATTCTCACGGATATGACAGCCGGAGATAAGGTCGTTATATTGGAAGAAATGGAAAATTGGAGCAAGGTGGCTACTGAGGATGGATTTCTGGGATATGTGGAGAATAAGCGGCTGGAGAACCAGCACAGCGAGACGCTTATCCCGGTAACGGACTATCAGGAGCCGGAATATACCAGTATCCGCAGGGATTACAAAATCAATCTGGGATGGCATCAGGTTACCAGTGAATCCGCTAACTCCACACTGGAATCAGTGCTGGAGGGCATTGCCGGTATGAATGTAATATCCCCGACATGGTTTTTCCTGAGCGATGATGATGGAAATTTTGTGAGCATCGGAAGTACGGATTATGTAAACAAGGCTCACAGCAGAGGGCTTGAAGTATGGGCGCTTCTGGACAATTTTACCTATGATGTGAATACAAAAGAAATTTTATCCTATACAAGTAAGAGGGCTAAGCTGATTGAGGGCCTTGTAAATGAGGCGCTTGCCCTGGGAGTTGACGGGATTAATGTGGATCTGGAGCAGGTGAGCAGTGAAGCAGGAGAAGATTATGTGGAGTTTTTAAGAGAGTTGTCCATATCCTGCAGGGCGAATAACCTGGTGCTTTCCGTGGATAATTATGTGCCTAAGAATTACAATGCTCATTATGACTGGAAGGAACAGGGGAAAGTGGCGGATTACGTAATTATCATGGGCTATGATGAGCATTACGGCGGTTCCCAGGAGCCGGGCAGCGTGGCTTCCATCGGTTATGTGGAGGAAGGGATCAGCACCATGGTCCAGTCCGTGCCTCCGGAGAAAGTGATTAATGCCGTACCCTTCTACACGCGGATTTGGGAAACGTCCGGCGGTGAGGTGAAGAGCCAGGCCGTAGGTATGAGCGCTGTACAGAAGTTCCTTTCCGACAGAAATATAGAGGCGGTCTGGGATGAGGATACCTGTCAGAATTATGCCGAGGTACAGGATGGTGATTCCTTCTATCAGGTTTGGATCGAAGATGCCAGGTCTCTGGAAGTTAAGATGAATATCATGAAAAGCTATAATATAGGCGGTGTGGCTGCATGGAAGCTGGGATATGAAAAGGGACATCCTGAGGTATGGGATGTTTTGTCCGGTTTCGCTAACGGCTGAAGCTGAGCCTGAACCATACAGATATGTTATAAAAAGAGAATGTTTTGCCTGCAAAGACTGCGGGCAAAACATTTTTTCGATCTATATTTGCGCTGTAAAGGAAAGGATCCGTCGATGGGTTCTTATTTTTATGGAAAGGACATAGAATGGAATAAGCAAAAGTCGGGAGGTTCCTATGAGGCAGGAACTTAAAGAACAGCTTCTTAAGGGCGTAGTGACGATTATTCTGTGTACGTCCGTTTTTTTTGCCGCAAGGCAGGCGGCTGTGCTGGTCAACGAAGGAACAGCGCAGAAGACGGAACAGTTTTGCGTGGTCATAGATGCAGGGCATGGAGGAGACGATCCGGGAAAAATCGGAATAAACGGGGCCCTGGAAAAAGAAGTGAACATGCAGATTGCGGAGAAGCTGAAAATGTTTCTGGAAGCGTCGGACGTGAAGGTGGTCATGACACGGGAAAGCGACGGAGGCCTTTACGACGAAAATGCCTCCAATAAAAAAGTGCAGGATATGAAACGCCGGATTCAGATTATAGAAGAGACACAGCCTAATCTGGCGGTCAGTATCCACCAGAACAGCTATGGCGAGGAGTATGTGAACGGCGCCCAGGTTTTTTATTACAATGGAAGTGTAAAAAGCAAGGAGCTGGCGGAGATGATCCAAAACCGGATGATACAGTATCTGGATCCGGAGAATCACCGGCAGGCCAAGGCTAACGACAGTTATTACCTGCTGAAAAAAACGGGAAAACCGATTGTTATCGTGGAGTGCGGTTTTCTGTCCAACAGCGCCGAGGCCGAGAAGCTTTGTGATAATTATTATCAGGAGAAGGTAGCCTGGAATATTCATATGTCGATCATGCAGTATCTTAATACGAGGGAGAAATAACCTGTGACCTTAATTTACCAGATTAAATGATAAGATTCCTGATAGGCTTGGAAAAACAGATATGTTATGCTGAAATTGGGTGTTTCTACACAGAGGAGGTATGCATATTGAAAAAACGGTCCGGCCTGATGCGGAAAATAGCAGGAAGCTTGTTTATTACCAGTCTGATCATCATGTTTTTAGGTATTGCACTTCTTTATACAAGATTCAGATCGGAAGCAGTAAGAATGAACCGGCTGCTTCAGGAGTCAAATCTGGAGATTGCGGGAAAGAATATTGTGGAAAAAATGGATGCAGCGGAATATACGGCGATTTCACTTTTTTTTGACAAGGATATGAGAAATATATTGCTGAGCAAGCATGCGGTTGAGGATCCTGTGGGGCTGCATAATCAGGTATATGGCAATTTCCTGAGAATTTTGAATGCCGCCTCATCCATCAGCCAGATTACTCTGTACCGGAAGGATGGATTTTCTGTTTCCGCAGGCCTGGAAAATTATTTCGGGCATTATGACTATTGCAGCTGTATGGAGGTAATAGAGGAATATAAAAAAGGATTTTCTGAGGAAAGCAGCTATGCATTATGGATCCCCATGGCAATAGATCTGCAGAATGGTATCAGGGAACCCTATTTTATGAATGTGCGTATTTTGCGGGATACCGGTTCTAATGAACCGGTAGGAATGCTGGTGTTCTATGTGAAAGAAAAGGTTCTGGAGGATATGTATTCTTTTTTCGGTGAGGAGAGCTTTTTGACTGATGAAGACGGCATTGTGATTTCGGCGAGAGACAGAGCGGAAATCGGAAAAAGGGTTGATTTGAAGGAGGAGGAATCCGGTGCGCTTTTTTATGTTCCGGTAGGGGACAAGGGATGGTATCTGGCTGCGGTTCCGGAAAATACGATCCTGAAAACCACACAGGATACTGTCTTTTTCACCATGCTTGCGGCAGCAGGAATATGCACCTTGCTTTCCATGGCGGCCGCTTATTTCATTTCCCGGGGATTAACCCATAATATCAAGCATTTAAAGGATATTATGGAACGTACGGGAGCCGGCAATCTGGAGCTGAGGTATCAGGGGAAAAGCAGGGATGAAGTGGATTACCTGGGAAAAACCTATAATAAAATGCTGGATGATATTCGGGGCTATATTGCGGAGGATAAGAAAAAGCAGAAACAAATCCAGTTCGGAGAGATCAGGTTCCTTCAGGCGCAGATCAACCCGCATCTTTTGTACAATACTCTGGATGTGGCTATTTTTTATATGGAAAAAAGTAATATGGATATGGCTCTGCAGATACTGCGTTCCATGAGCGGATTTTTCAAGCTGTCATTGGGGAAAGGGGATGCCTTTCATACCATACGTACCGAACTTGATCACATAAGCTATTATATGCGGCTGCAGATGTTATGCAGAGGGAAGAAAATTGAACTGATAACGGATATTGCGGAAGAATTTCTTTCTGTCAGGGTACCTCGTATTACCCTTCAGCCAATCGTGGAAAATGCTTATCTTCATGCGTTTTCAGGAAATATAAATGACGGATGGATCCGGATAAGCATGGCCCGGGTGGAAAGTGGGGATGGAAACGGAATCTGTATAGAGATTACGGATAACGGCATGGGAATGGAGGAGGATAAAACCATGCGGATAGAGGAAGCAATACGGGAAGAAAAATGCCAGGGAAACAGTTACGGGCTCTGGAATGTGTACAGGAGACTGAAGCTATATTACGGTCCCCGATGCACTATGTGCCTGGAAAGTGAATTCGGAGAATATACAAAAGTTATTTTGACCATACCGGAGGAGATGACAGAACATGTACAGACTGATGATAATTGATGATGATAAGGCGATCCGGGAACATATAAAGGAAAGCATCCCATGGGAGAGCATGGAACTTGAGCTGGCAGCCGAAGCTTCGGAAGGTGAGGAAGCGATGGCTCTTTTCATGCAATATGAGCCTCATATTGTCCTGACAGATATTAATATACCGCTAATAGACGGGATGGAATTGGCCCGAAGGTTTGCAGAGAGGGAAAAGGATATTCAGATTGTGCTCATTACCGGCTTTGGGACTTTGGAATATGCGAGGGAGGCTATTAAAGCCGGTACCGTGGATTTCCTTTTAAAGCCTCTGGATTCGGGTGAGCTTATCGGTGCCCTGCAGAAGGCTGTGGATAATATCAAGAAGAAGACGGAGGAGCTGGCAAAGTTCCAGCGTATGGAAGAGATTCTTCAGGAAAATCTTCCGCTCCTTCAGGACAGATATATGCTGGAAGTGCTGGAAGGTGCAGAGGAGACGGAGGAAGAACTGATGCTGCATATGGACAAGCTGAATCTGGAAATAGTGGGAAGTAATTTTCAGGTAGTGGCTTTGGTTCCTGATTTCGGACGTATGAAAATTGCGGATAAGGAGATATTTCAGTTCGCTCTTCAGAACATGATATCGGAAATCGGAAACGAATACCACCTGGTATGCCGGGTTCTCTGGAAAGATTTTTCACAGGGGTTCGTTTTTATTCAGATGAAGAGTCCTGACAAAGAAGCGGCGGAAAAAATGATGATGAGGGTACGGGACAAGCTTCAGACCTATTCCCATTATGATTTTCAGGCAGGGATAGGCAGTCTGGTGGACAGTATGAAAAAATTGCCTGTGAGCTGCGAAGGAGCCAGACAGGCATTGGATTACAGCAATATATATGGCAGGAATCATGTGACTATGATAGAAAACGTTTTGGTTCTGGAGGAGCGGGAGCCTATCCGCTTGGAAAAAGAGATGGCAGAGGTACTCCGTTACTCGGATTCTTCAGGTTTTCTGGATATCAGACAGGCGATAGGAAATTATATGAACCGTCTGATGATCGCTTCTAAGGGTTCTTTTTCCTGTATTCAAAAGGAGTGTATCAAGCTGCTGTCGGAAATACTGACCTCATGTCAGGAAATCCGTTGGGATATGGAAGGCTGTTTCACGGAGGATCCTTATTTTTCACTGCTTCAGTGCAGAGAGCCTCTGGAGCTGCAGGGAGTGCTGCTGGATGTATGCGGGCAGATAAAAGCATATAAACAGCAGCAAAGCCAGAAAAAAGGCAAAAGAGTAATAGAAAAGGCGAAGCTATATATCCGGGAACATTATAAGGAAGAAGAACTGAATTTGTCTCAGGTCAGCGAGGCTATCGGCCTTTCCGCCGTTTATTTCTGCAGCCTTTTTAAGGAAGAAACAGGTTTTACCTTTGTAGAATATCTGAATATGGTCAGGATTGAACAGGCCAAAGAGCTTCTGAGAAACAGCAATATGAAAATTTATCAGATAGCTCTGGAAGCCGGATACAGCAATCCTTCTTATTTTTATGAAGTATTTAAAAAGCTTACGGGGAAAAGACCTCGGGAATATGCGGAAAATCCGGAATATTAGGAAAATGTGAGGAATTTTAACATAAAAATCCGGAGAATTTCCAAACAGGCCTGATTTTATCGTTATGCCTAAAAAATTATAATATAGCTATCTTGCAAGATTGGTATCTGTTTACGGAAGAAATCGATGTCCGCAGGGACGGACAGAGAGGGGGTTCTATGAAAAAGAATGGGAAAAAACTGCTTGCGTTAATGCTCGCAGGTGTGATGCTTACGGCATGCGGAAATAAGGCGGAGGTGGCGGAAACAAAGGATACGACGGCTGCATCAGGAGAGGAAAGCCAGGCTGCTTCCGATGCTGCTGAAAAGGAAACTGCGGCGGATACACAGCAGACAGATTTGGAAGGAGCGGAAGTTACTTTCTGGTATATGCCATTATATGAAGGCTTTGATGAAAAAATGAGCAGGGATCTGGCTCAGGAAGTAAAGGATAAGTATGGAATCATCCTGAATACGGAGGTTCTGACATGGGATGCGGGGCCTGAGAAGGTTACGGTTGCCATGGCTACCGGAGCCACGCCGGATTTGTATCTGGATACGTATTCCAGAATTGCGCCTGCAATCGGCGGAGGGTTGGCAGCAGATCTTTCTGCCACAGCAGAGGAACTCAGTCCCCTGCTGTATGACGGAGTGCTGGATACGGGGAAGCTGAATGGTATTCAGGGGTATATTCCCATTAATCTGTCTCAGGGTTATAACATAACGGTAAATGTGTCCCTGGCAAAGGAACTGGGCGTTTACGATCTTCTGCCGGAGGATAAGATTCACTGGTCATATGAGGAGTTCCTGGAATTCTGCAGGGCAGCAAGAGAAAAAGGGAAAGAACAGAATATATATGCCACACAGCTTTTTGCAGGAAGCAAATCGTCAGACTCTGTATATTACTCCTTCCTGATGAGCGGGGGAAGCGGCATTCTCAATGAAGAGCATACGGAAATGGCTGTGGATGAAGCTAAAGCAGCGGTTACCCTCGATCTGTTCCGTACATTGATAGAGGAGGACCTGGTTCCCGCGGGTGCAGCAACCACTGTGGATAATGACATCCGTCCCAACTGGTACAGCCAGAAACTGGCCTGTATGTTTGTCAGTACGGGAACAGGGGAAGCAGTCAATGTAAAAAAACAGATTGACAGCGACGATATCCAGCCCTTTGATGTGGATATTTATGAAATTCCAACACCGGACGGAAAGGCGGATCCCCATGTTATGAGCTGGGGCAGCACAGGATTTACCGTATTTAAGAATAATGGAGATGAAACAAAAATAGAAGCGGCCCGTAAGGTAATTCAGACTTTTCTGGAAAATGAGGCATACAGCCAGGAGGTATGTGTTCAGACAGGAAACTCCACCGTACTAAAGGATCTGGATGTGGATTACGGAGATGAAGTGCTGAATGAACAGGCAAAACGTGCGGCAGCCAGTACGGCGGCATATGCGGATTCTTCCATCGGTGTTCTGGAACCCTGGTGGTCCGATTTCAGAGAGACATTCTATGTACAGCTCCAGTCTTATTTTACCGGAGATAAGGATGCGGAAGATATGATAAGAGACTGGAAGACATCAGGAGATGAAGTAATAGCAAAAACACTGCAGCAATAGGCAAGAGGGGAAGTGCCCCAGGGTGCTTCCCCCTTTTGCACCTGTGGGAAGGGCTCCTGCACAGGAGCTGACTTGGAAAGGAGTCCCGAATGAAACAATTACATAAAGAAAAATGGGGATATTTATTCCTTTTGCCCTGGTTTTGCTTTTTCCTTGTGTTTACTGTATATCCGTTTTTGTATGGTTTTAAGGTATCCTTTTATGACTATACCATAAGCAGGTCGGTTTTCTGCGGCTGGGATAATTACAGACAGGCTTTTGGAAGCGAGGCCTTTTGGCGCAGTGTATCCGCCACTTTTGGTTATGCAGTTATTATACTGCCGGTTACCGTCATCGTTTCTCTTTGGATATCCAAGGTTTTAAGCACTCGTGGGAAAAAGATGAATGCTTTTGCCAAAGCGGTATTTTATCTACCGTCGGTCACGAATCAGGTGGCGCTGGTCATTGTATGGAACTTCCTGTTTTCTCCTACCTTCGGACTGGTTGCAAGCTTATTCCGTATATGCGGCCTCACTCCGATATCCTGGTTTGACAGTCCCAAAACAGCGATTCCGCTGCTGGCCCTTTTGATATGCACCTATGGGCTGGGACAGCCGGTTATTCTGTATACGGCAGCCATTAATGGTATTCCCGACTGTTATTTTGAAGCCGCCAGGATTGACGGGGCTTCAGAAAATCAGATATTTTTTCGTATTACTTTAAAACTGCTGCATGGAACCACTACTTATATTTTAATAACCAGTACCATAGGGATGCTGCAGATTTTTGCGGTACCTTATCTGATGACAAACGGCGGACCCAGCTTTAAGACCTCCACACTTCTGATGCTGGTATATACCAGCGCGTTCCAGAATGGCAGCTTTGGGTATGCTTCTGCAATCGGGGTTATCCTGTTTTTAATCACGGCGGTTATTGCCTTTCTTCAATTCCGCATGATGAAGCAGGAAGCCGTTGAGTATTAGGAGGGATTATGAAGACTAAGAAAATAGGAAAATGGGTTTCATTTACTTTGCTGATACTGCTGATACTGGTTTTTTTATTCCCCTATTATGTCATGATAACGGGAGCCTTTAAAAGCCAGATGGCCTTACAGCTCATACCTCCGGATCTGAATCCTTTTCGGAACCTGACAGGAAAAAATGCCGCTTATGTGTGGCAGAAGACGGAGATTCTGTTATGGCTTGCCAATAGTACGGCGGTCAGTCTGGGAACGGCGATTATTACTGTTTTTATCGGTGCAACGGCAGGATATGCTTTCGCTAAAAAAAGATTCCGGGGGCAGGAGCTCATTTTTGCCCTTGTGATTGCAACCATGCTTCTGCCGAGGCAGATGCTTCTGATACCCAATTATCTTGTGGCCATGAAGCTTCATCTGACAAATTCAAGGATAGGCTTAATACTGACTACCGTATCTCCTGCATTCGGTGTGTTTTTATGCAGGCAGTTTATGGGAAGCATTCCGACAGAGCTGCTGGAGGCGGCAGAGATAGACGGATGCGGGGAGATCAGGAGATTTATTGGGATTGTACTGCCTATGGCTCTGCCTGCACTTGGTGCACTCGGTATTTTTTCTTTTTTCAGCGCCTGGAACGATTATCTGTGGCAGTTGATTATGATTGCAGATAAAGGGCTTCGGACGACTCCTATCGGGATCGCTTTGTTTTCCCAGGGTCAGATAACCAATACAGGCTATCAGCTGATGGCAGCCATGATAGCCACGCTTCCCATGCTGATTATCTTTTTAAGCTGTCAGAAATTTTTTGTGAAAGGGATTACGATTGGCGGGGTAAAGGGTTGAAGGAAGGATGTTTGTAGTTTTACATGCTGAAAAATACGTCAAAGCATACAGATGGGGGCCAAAATGAAAAAAGAATGGGACAGCAACAAGATTTTTAAGGGGATTTTTCCCGCTCTTCTCACTCCGATAACAGAGGAGGGGATTATCCGCAGAGATGGGCTGAAAAAGCTCATTGATTGGGAACTGTATCATGGAGCGGATGGATTTTATATAGGGGGAGCTACGGGAGAATGCTATAGTATGGAAACGGAAGCGAGGGAAGAGCTGGCAAAAGAGGCCCTGAGGGTCATAGACGGCCGGGGACGTTGTATTGTACATATTGGGGCATATTCGGTGAGAGAAGGGATCCGGCTGGCCAGACAGGCGGAAAAGGCCGGGGCGGATGCCATATCTGCGACTCCTCCTCCGGTATACCGCTATGGTATGGAAGAAACAGTGGATTATTACAGACAGCTGTCGGAGGCCGTGGATATTCCCATGCTGGTCTATGTCAATTATATGCTGGGGGAACAGGATCCCACGGTCCTGATGGAAAAAGTCCTTGAGCTGCCAGGGGTGATCGGGATGAAATTTACCAGGAATGATTATTATGAGCTGTTTCGTATTTCCAGGCTTCAGGGCGGAAACATCAATCTTTTGAACGGGCCGGATGAAACGCTGCTTTGCGGACTTGTTATGGGAGCCGACGGGGGAATCGGTTCCACCTATAACATTATGCCGGGTATTTACAAAAAGATTTATGGGGCTTTCAGGGAAGGTGATATGAAGTCTGCCCGGAATTGGCAGTTCCAGGCGGACAATATCATCGAAGTTCTTTTAAAATACGGGCAGATCCGGGCTATGAAATTTCTTTTTAACCGAAAGGGGATTTCTTTGGGAAAAGCGGAAAAACCGGCTGTGGATTTATCTGACGGAGAAGAACAGCAGCTGCTGTGTGAGCTGGAAGCGGCAGGCTATTTCCGGGAGTATCCGGAGATGAAATAGAGGAGACTGGTATGAAAGAATGGAAGGCCAAATGGATTATGTTTGAAACGTGTCCGGAAAATGTCACTCCGGTTTTTCGAAGGATTTTCAGCCTGGCGAAAAGACCGGAAAGTGCATCCATAGATATCTGCGGACTTGGTTTTTATTACCTGAAAATAAACGGGAAGCGGGTGGGGGAGGAACTTCTGCAGCCTGCTTTTACCGCTTATGACAGGACTGTGCTCTATAATACCTGTGATATAACGGAATTTCTGACAGAGGGAAGCAATGAAATAGAGGTGACTTTGGGAAACGGCTGGTTTCATGAGCCGGGAGAAGATTGCTTTGATTTTGAACATGCGGTGTGGAAGAATCATCTTCAGCTGATATGTCAGGTTTATGCCGATGGTCAGTTTATCTTATGGTCGGATACAAAATGGCAGTGCAGGGAGGGAAAGTGGAGCTATAATTCCGTACGTTTCGGAGAAAACTATGATGCCGGAGCGGAAGAAAAGGAATGGAGCCAGGCGGTAATAGCCAAAGGACCGGGAGGAATCCTGAAAGAGCAGAAGCTGCCTGGAATACGGATTCAGGAATACAGACAGCCGGTATCGGTGAAAAACGGAGTATATGATTTCGGACGGAATCTTTCCGGAGATGTGGAAATAACCCTGGATGGTAAGAAAGGGGATACGGTGGAAATCCTGTATGGAGAGCGGCTTGACGGACAGGGAAATATCGATCAGACGCTGATTAAACGCCATTGTGACATTCCAAGAAACCAGATCGATTTTTATCGAAAAGGGAGTGATGAGGAGGAATCATGGCATCCCGAATTCAGTTATAAAGGTTTTCGTTATGTACAGGTGAAGGGAGAGGCGGCCGTCCGGCAGATCAGGGCCCGTGTATTTTATACGGTTTTTAAAACGGCAGGGGGCCTTCAGTGTTCGGATCCTGTACTGCAGAGTATATATGATGCTTCGCTGTGGTCGGTAAAAACCAATTTCCATCATATCCCTACTGACTGTCCCCATCGGGAAAAGAATGGATGGACCGGGGATGCCCATATGTCCTGTGAATTTGCCCTGCTGAATCTGGATATGGAGGATGCTTATCTGCAGTATCTTGACAGTCTGGCGGATTGTCAGTGGCCGAGCGGGCAGCTTCCGTGCATTGCGCCCACAAGCGTCTATGGATATAACTATCAGAGCGGGCCGACCTGGGATGGGGCGCTGATTTTTATTCCATGGCAGCTATACCGGTTTACGGGGAAAAAAGAAATTCCGGAGCGTTACTATGAAGCAATGAAAAAATACATGCGTTACACACAGCAGATATCGGAGGACGGAATCTGTAAAAGCGGGCTGGGAGACTTCCTGCCGGATGAATCACAGGAGGTATGCCCTGCCGGGATGATACTGAGCTGCTTTGTGATGCGTATGGCACAGATTATGGAGCAGATATCCGCACTTCTCCAAAAAGGAGATGAAAAGGAGTGGAAGGCACTGGCCGATTATGTAAAGGCGGCGATAATGAGGGATTATTATGGAGCCTGCAATAGAACGGAGAGTTATTTGAGCTGTGTCCTGTTTTTCGGGTTATCGGAAAATCCGGAAAAGGAAGCAAAAGAGTTAGCCGGTATTGTGCGCAGGAAGGGGTACCGGGCGGGAGGCGGTATTTTCGGTTCGGTTTATACGTTGGAAATGCTCACCCGTTACGGATATCAGGAAGATGCGCTGAAGATAGCGGGACAGAAAGAATTCCCGGGCTGGGCCTTTATGCTTCAGAACGGGGGAGGCACTCTCTGGGAGCATTGGAGCGGGAAGAAGGGCTCCCTGAATCATCATATGCGTTCCGCCGTGGGAGCATGGATGTTTAAGGCGCTGACAGGACTTGTTCCCGAGGAATGCGAACCGGGCTGGAGCCGGATTGTACTGAGGCCCTGCTTTTTGGACCGTGTAAAAGAATTCAGTGCATGGCATAATACACCCATGGGCAGGGTGAAAATAATCCGGAATGGGGGCAGGATGTGTGTGGAATTACCGGATGGGATATCCGCAGGTGTATACTGGAAGGGATCGCTGTATGAAATTACCGGCCGGCAGGAATTGCAGCTTTGGTAAAAAATAAAAAGGGAAGTATAAGAAAGCGGCAGGACTCAGGAAAAGTCCGGCCGCTTTTATGCGGTTTTATAAAAAGTGCCGGGCTTTTTTTCCTTTTACATCAGTACTGAATGTGGTATAATGTCCAGGAAGTAAGCCTGTCGGCGGATTTTCAGGCGGCAGGGAATAAAGTTTCCCTTTTGGAAAGGGGAAGAAAAGCGGTACTATGGATACGATATATGCGGTGATAAAAGGAGACAATGCGGATGAGGAGCAAATCCGCCAGGCAGGAGATATCCTGAAGGCCGGCGGTCTGGTGGCATTTCCCACGGAAACGGTTTATGGCCTTGGGGGAGATGCGCTGAATCCGGATTCTTCTAAAAAAATATATGCGGCCAAAGGAAGGCCTTCGGATAATCCTCTTATTGTGCATATCTGCAGATGGGAGGATATTTACCGGATTGCGGAGCCCGTGACGGAGGAGGCCAAGCGTCTGGCCGAAGCCTTCTGGCCGGGGCCCCTGACCATGATTCTGCAGAAAAAGGATACGGTTCCCAAAGAAACCACAGGAGGGCTGGATACGGTGGCGATCCGTTTCCCATCCCATCCGGTGGCACGGAGGCTTATTGAAGCGGCCGGAGGCTTTGTGGCAGCACCCAGCGCCAATGCGTCGGGGAGGCCCAGCCCCACGATGGCGGAATATGTGGCGGAAGATATGAACGGCAGAATAGATATGATACTGGACGGCGGAGCCGTGGGAATCGGCCTGGAATCCACGATTGTGGATGTGTCGGGGCCGGAACCCATCATCCTGCGTCCCGGCTATGTGACGCAGGAAATGTTGGAGAAGGTGCTGGGAGAGGTGGAATTGGATCAGACGATTCTGGACGGGACCACCGCACAGCGTCCCAAGGCCCCGGGTATGAAATACAGGCATTACGCACCCAAGGGTGAGCTTTCCATTGTGGAAGGCAGTGCAGAGGCTGTTGTGGAGCACATTAACGGTCTTTGTGCCCGCGCGGCGGCGGAAGGAAAGAAAACCGGAGTGATCGCAACGGATGAGACTTTTTCCCGTTATACGGCTGACAGCGTGAAGAGCGTTGGGAGCCGGGAGGATGAAGAAGCCATTGCCCACAGCCTGTATCGGATTCTGAGGGAGTTTGATGATGAAGAGGTGGAAGTGATGTATACGGAATCCTTTTCTTCCTATGGAATGGGGCAGGCAATTATGAACCGGCTGCTGAAAGCGGCGGGACACCGGATCATTACAGTATGATGGAAGGATAAGCAATTATCATTCAAATAAGAAATGCCGGAAGGCGGAAAGGTGCGTTTATGCTGGTAGCATTAGGAAGTGACCACGGCGGTTATGATTTAAAACAGGAAGTAATCGGATACTTAAAGGAGAAAGGGATTGCCTTTAAGGATTTCGGATGTATGGGAAAGGAGTCCTGTGATTATCCGGAATACGGAAGGGCGGCTGCGGAAGCGGTGGCAGGCGGAGAGTGTGATATGGGAATTGTTATCTGTACCACAGGTATCGGTATTTCCATTGTGGCGAATAAGGTGAAGGGAATCCGTTGTGCGCTTTGTGCGGACACAGTTTCTGCAAGACTTACCAGAGAGCATAACGATGCGAATATGCTGGCTATGGGAGCGGGCATAATAGGAAAAAACCTGGCTCTGGGCATTGTGGAAACATTTCTAGGCACTCCTTTTTCAGGGGAAGAAAAGCATGCCCGAAGGGTAAAGGCTATTGAATAAAAAGGATAAAAGGGACGCGGATATGTCCCTCAGGGACGCCGGAAGATAGGTAAAGGTATAAAAACATACAGGAGGACAAATATTATGGCAAAGGTAGTAATCATGGATCATCCGCTGATTCAGCACAAAATCGGGTACATCAGGAGAATTGAAACGGGCACCAAGGATTTCAGGCAGACAATCAGTGAAATTGCCATGCTCATCTGCTATGAGGCCACAAGGAGCCTGCCGCTGGCTGATGTGCAAATCACCACACCCATCTGTGACACCACAGTGAAGGAGCTGAAGGGAAAGAAAATGGCGATTGTGCCTATCCTCCGTGCCGGCCTGGGAATGGTGGACGGTGTGCTGAACCTGATTCCGGCAGCCAAAATCGGGCATATCGGCCTGTATCGTGATCCAGAAACGCTGGAACCCGTGGAATATTACTGCAAGCTTCCCGCAGACTGTGCGGACAGAGAGGTTTTCGTTGTGGATCCCATGCTGGCTACAGGCGGTTCATCCGTAGCAGCCATCCAGATGCTGAAGGATAAAGGTTGTAAAAAGATTCATTTCATGTGCATTATTGCGGCGCCGGAAGGAATCGCGAAAATGCAGGAGCTGCATCCGGACGTGGATCTGTATGTGGGAGCGCTGGATGAAAGGCTGAATGATCACGGCTATATTGTTCCCGGCCTGGGAGATGCCGGAGACAGGATTTTTGGTACAAAATAAAAGAAATAAGGGGAATTTTCATGAAAAGGACCGATTATATAACCTGGGATGAGTATTTTATGGGAGTGGCCAAGCTGTCCGGCATGCGTTCCAAGGACCCCAGCACCCAGGTGGGGGCATGCATAGTGAGCCAGGATAATAAAATTCTTTCCATGGGTTATAACGGGTTCCCCATCGGCTGTTCCGATGATGAATTCCCATGGGATAAAAAGGGGGAGGAAGAGGATACCAAGTATCCTTATGTCACTCACAGTGAACTGAATGCCATTCTTAATTACCGGGGAGGAAGCCTTGCCGGGGCTAAGCTTTATGTTTCCCTTTTTCCCTGCAATGAATGTGCCAAGGCAATTATTCAGAGCGGTATCAAAGAAGTTATATATGAATGTGACAAATATGCGGATACTCCGGCTGTGCGCGCTTCCAAGCGGATGCTGGATGCGGCGGGGGTGGTTTACCGTCAGTATGAATCTGCGGGCCGTAATGTGACAATTGAATTATAAGAGGAGAGATGGGATGAAGACAGCTGGAAGGCGAAGGCTGCTTACAGGGGTTTTGACGGCTGTGTTGCTGGTCAGCATTCCGGTTATCCGGGCTGGAGCCACTTCTGATACGAAGGAAAAGCTGGAAAAGGCAAAGCAGGAAAAGCAGGCTACGGAAGAACAGAAAAATGCCACGGAAACCAATATTGATAATATGGAAGAAGCGAAGACCGGCCTGGCAGGAGAACTGGCCGGGCTTACTACGCAGCTGACGGAAGTGAGCAATAACCTGGAAACCATAGAAAACAATATTATCGCTAAAAATGATGAAATCGCCAAGACGCAGGAAGAGCTGGAGGAAGCCAAGAAAACGGAAGAATGGCAGTATACCTGTATGAAAAAGCGGATTCAGTTCATGTATGAGCAAAACAGCCAGATGTACCTGGAGGCATTGTTTTCGTCCTCCTCCTTTTCGGATTTTCTGAACAAATCAGAATATTTCGAGCAGATTGCCGCCTATGATCAGAAAATGCTTGCCCAGTACAAGGAAACAAGAAAGCAGGTAGAGGAAACGGAAGCACGTCTGGAGAAGGAAAAGGAAGAGCTGGATGAAATGAAGGCTTCCGCGGAGGCGGAGCATGAAAAATTCAGCGGACTGATTAATAAAACAAAGGGAAATATAAGCAGCTATTCCAATCAGATTGCCGGTGCAGAGGCCCAGGTTGCGGCGCTTGAGGCACAGATTGAGGAGCAGAATAAGAATATATCCGCTCTCCAGAAGCAGCTGGCGGAAGAAATGGCAAAATCCAGACTGGCGGCTAATTCCAGCTGGCGTGACATTTCCGAGGTTTCCTTTACGGAGGATGACAGATATCTGCTTGCCAATCTGATTTATTGTGAGGCGGGCGGGGAACCTTATGACGGGCAGGTGGCGGTTGGCGCGGTGGTCATCAACCGTGTGCTCAGTTCCGTTTATCCCAGCACTCTTTCTGGTGTCGTTTATCAGAACCGGCAGTTTGAACCGGTGTCCACAGGACGTCTTGCTCTTGCCCTTGCGGAAAACAGGGCGACGGCCAGCTGCTACCGGGCGGCGGATGAGGCGATGAGAGGAATGACCAATGTGGGAAATTGTGTGTATTTCAGGACGCCGATACCGGGGCTGGAGGGTATCAATATTGGGGGGCATGTGTTTTATTAAAAAATGGAGCTGCGGGGGTGGCTCCCCCACGGTTTCATGAACCGGTCTGCCTCCGGCCTTCTGTCTTCGTCCCCGTGCATTCTGTCTCGGCAGGTGCAGACAAAAAAAGGGGCTGTTTCTAACCATTTTGTTCCTATAATACATTGCCAACGCGGCTAAAACTCCTCCCTTCGGTCGTCAGACAGCGCCGCTAAGGGCGGGCAATGTATTATAGGATCAAAACGGTAAGAAACAGCTCCCTTTTTTTGAGATGCACCTGCTGAGACAGAATGCACGGGGACGAAGGCCGGAGGCCGGAGGCAGACCGGTTCATGAAACCGTGGGGGAGCTGGCAGGCGTAGGTTTTTGATTGTTTAATAAAAAAGCCATGGCGGGGAATGGAGGCTTCCGCTGTGGCTTTGTATAATTAAAGAATGATTTAATTGATGAATGAGTTATTGCTGAAGGAGCAGGCTTTGGGTTGGGTCGAAGCGGTTTATGGGGGCGGTCAGTTCTCCGAGTTTGCCGGCGTAGATGAGGTTTAGGAGGGCGTCGAGGGAGAGGAGGGCGGACTGGAGCTGGGGGATGGTGATGAGGTTGGCTGAGAGGGCCTGGGATATTTCGGCCAGATCTACTACCTTGACAAAGCCGTCGGGGTATATGATTACGTCTGCCAGGAGGTCTGTGACGATGAGGGTGTTCGTTTTTTCGTTATAGTCGTGGGTGATGATGTCGCAGTAGTAGTAGAGCAGGGTGTTGTCTGCGGCATAGAATTTGCTGATTTTGTAGCCTTCTTTGAAAAAATAGCAGGAATAGCCGTGGTGAAGATCCTTTCTTGGTTTCAGCGCCTGCCAGCTGGTTACCAGAATGTTGTCTGCATGCAGAAGAATCCTGTCATCCTTCAGAAGAACGCATTCTTCGGGAATCAGACGTCTGCGGTACAGGATGGGATCTTTCATAAGCGCCTCCTCCTCCTTTGGGACGCAGGGACTGCGTCTGTTCAGGGTATGCCAAAGGTTTGAAAATGAAGTATGTATTTGTCCAAAATACTACTCTTAACCGGACAAAATGTCAATGAAAAAAACCACTGTTTTGCTAGACAGAAACCATGAAAATGGGTATAATCATAAATGAGTGTTTTTACCCTGGGGTTAGTGTTGTATAATCGGCGAAAGGAATACAGAAGTGGATAAGAATGTTTTCAGGTATTTGTCCCTGATAACGCAGTTTGGCATTTATATGCTGGTCCCCATTTTTTTGTGCTCCTTTGCGGGCATGTTTTTGGATAAAAAGCTTGGCACATCTTTTTTTATGGTTATACTGTTCTTTGTCGGTGCGCTTGCCGGGTTCAGGAACATATATGTATTGGCACAAAAATTAACTGGGGACAAGAGTAAAGGCAGTCATGATGAAAAATCTTCTGGAAAAAGTAAATGAAACTGTCCTGGAATTATGGACGGGCATACTGCTGTGGGGGATCGTCTGTCAGTTGATCCCTGTATGGTTTTTAAAGGAAAAGGCGGATTACAGTCTGGGATTATGGCTGGGAATCCTGCTGGCAGGTGCTTCGGCCTTCCATATGTGGTGGGCCCTCGATCGGGGACTGGACAGGGGAGGCGCAGCCCAGGGCTATATCAGGAAAACGGCTTTTATCAGATATGCCGTGATAGTAGTGGTTTTTGCGGTGGTAATGCTGACGAGAGCGGCTAATCCGCTGGCGGTTTTTCTGGGAATTATGGGTTTAAAGGCGGCGGCTTATCTGCAGCCTTTTGTGCACAGACGTCTGCATCCTGATAAAGAGGGGGAAGGGGAGGCGTTTGTGCTTCAGGATCCCCCTGAATGGAACGGGCACCCCGACGGAACGGACGGTGCCGAAAATATGGAAAAGAAGGAGGTGAATTTATAATGAATGGTATTTTGCTGTCTGCGGATTCGGAAGTGGATTTTATGATACATGGAATCTTTTCTTACAGTTTCTTCGGACATAAGGTGTGGATTACCACCACCCATGTATGCCTGCTGATTATTATGCTTGTGCTTATAGGGTTTGCCATAGCTGCAAACCGGGCGATGAAGCGGGCTTCGGAAGTGCCGGGCTTTTTTCAGAACATTGTGGAAATGGTTGTGGAAAAGCTGGATGGTATGATAAGTAACGTAATGGGCAGGAATGCCGTAAAGTTTGCGAACTATATCGGAACGATATTTATTTTTATTCTGATATGCAACATTTCGGGTTTATTCGGCCTGCGGCCGCCTACGGCGGACTATGGCGTGACACTGCCTCTGGGGCTTTTGACGTTTACTCTGATTTTCTTTAATAAACTGAAGTATCAGAAGGTGTCAGGCTTCCTGAAAGGCCTTTGTGAACCATGGCCTATCTGGGCGCCCATAAATATTATCGGTGATGTGGCAGTTCCCATATCCCTGTCACTGCGTCTTTTTGCAAATGTGCTTTCCGGTACCGTTATGATGGCTCTGGTATACGGATTGTTAAAATGGTTTGCAGTGATATGGCCGGCAGCGCTGCACGTATATTTCGACCTGTTCTCCGGCGCAATTCAGACATACGTATTCTGTATGCTGACTATGACTTATATTTCAGATGCTATCGGAGATAAGTAAGGGAAACAACAGCGCAGGAAGGAACCGGCGTAATTGTTCATAGATGAAAAATAATGCAAAACCGCTTTTATGCGGAAGAATGGAGGAAATTATGGAGTTCAATGAAAGCTTTATTTTAGGATGTTCAGCAATCGGTGCAGGTCTTGCGGTTATCGCAGGTATCGGACCTGGTGTAGGACAGGGTATTGCAGCAGGACACGCTGCCGCGGCAGTAGGACGCAATCCCGGCGCTAAATCTGATATTACATCCACAATGCTTCTTGGACAGGCAGTTGCCGAAACAACAGGTCTTTACGGACTTCTTGTTGCCATGCTGCTCATGTTCGTTAAACCGCTGATTTAAGGTGCGGCCTCAATCAAAAATAGAAATGAAAGGAGGCCTGCATCTTGACGACAAAATTAGTGACGGCAGTATTAATGACTGCTGACGAAATGACGCCCCGTCTTTTTGATCTGGATTTCCAGCTGCTCGCGGACGCCGTATTGTCTATAATAGCCGTATTTGTGCTGTTTCTGGCAATGTCCTATTTCCTGTTTAATCCGGCAAGGGAATTCCTGAAAAAAAGACAGGATAAAATCCGGAATGAACTGGAAGAAGCGAGAGTCAGCCAGGAAGAAGCTGCCGCTCTGAAAAAGGAATATGAGGACAAGCTGGCAAACATCAATAAAGAAGCTGATGAAATCCTCAGCGCTACCAGAAAGAAGGCAACGGCCAATGAAACCCGTATTATTACGGAGGCCAGGGCTGAAGCCGCCAGAATTGTAGCCAGAGCCAAAATTGAAGCGGATCTGGAGAAGAAGAAGGTGGCTGATGAGGTGAAGAATGAAATGGTTTCCCTTGCAAGCGTGCTTGCGGGCAAGGTTATCGGGAATACCATCGACGCTGCGGCTCAGGACAGCCTGATTGATGAAACTCTTAAGGAAATAGGTGATAGCACATGGCTAAGCTAGTTTCGGAGACTTACGGAGAAGCGCTGTTTAGCCTGGGAATGGAAAAGGAAATCGTGGACAGTCTTATGGATGAGATAGATTCTCTTTGGAAAATTCTGAAAGAGAATCCTGGGTTTTCCGGCCTGATGAATCATCCGGATATCGGAAGGGATGAAAAGCTTGAAATCCTTCACAATGTTTTTGAAGGAAAGCTTTCCGATACTTTATACGGTTTTCTGGAGGTGTTGATTCACAAGGGCCGTTACGGCGCAATTGATGATATTTTTACTTACTATACGGACAGATACAAGGCTTTCCACAAAATCGGGGTGGCATATGTTACCAGCGCAGGGGCGCTTACCGACGGACAGAAGGCCAGGATAGAAAAACGCCTGATAGAAACCACGCAGTACAGTAAAATGGAGCTGCATTACAGCCTTGATAAAGATCTGATTGGCGGTCTGGTTATCCGGATTGGTGACAGGGTGGTTGATTCTAGTATCCGTACGAAGCTGGAAGGGCTGCAGAGGCAGCTGATGAAAGTACAGCTTTCATAAAGAGGATCCCGTGTATGCGGGAAAATGGAAAACCGCCCCTGAGGCGGAATATGAGGAAGGTTGAAAGTCCATGAATTTAAAACCAGAAGAGATAAGCTCGGTTATAAAAGAACAGATAGAGCGATACTCCTCCAAGCTGGAAGTGGCGGAAGTTGGTACGGTCATCCAGGTTGCGGACGGTATCGCGCGTATCCACGGACTTGAAAACGCAATGCAGGGCGAGCTTTTGGAATTTCCCGGTGAAGTGTACGGAATGGTACTGAACCTGGAAGAGGATAATGTGGGTGCCGTTCTTCTTGGCAGCCAGAGAAATATCCGGGAAGGCGATATGGTTAAGACCACCGGCAGGGTGGTTGAGGTTCCTGTAGGCGATGCAATGACAGGCCGTGTAGTTAATGCCCTTGGACAGCCGATTGACGGCAAAGGGCCTATTCAGACGGACAAATACCGCAAAATCGAGAGGGTTGCGTCCGGCGTTATTACGAGAAAATCAGTAGATACTCCTCTGCAGACGGGTATCAAAGCCATCGACTCCATGGTTCCCATCGGAAGAGGGCAGCGTGAGCTGATTATCGGCGACAGGCAGACAGGAAAAACTGCCATTGCCATTGACACAATTATCAATCAGAAGGGGCAGAACGTTAAGTGTATCTATGTTGCAATCGGTCAGAAGGCTTCAACGGTTGCATCGATTGTTAAGACCCTGGAAGAATTCGGCGCCATGTCTTATACCACGGTAGTGGCATCCACTGCCAGTGAGCTGGCACCGTTACAGTATATAGCACCTTACTCCGGCTGTGCAATCGGTGAGGAATGGATGGAAAACGGCGGGGACGTGCTGGTGGTTTATGATGACCTTACCAAGCATGCCGCGGCTTACCGTACCCTGTCCCTTCTGCTGAAGAGACCGCCGGGACGTGAGGCATATCCCGGAGATGTATTCTATCTGCATTCCAGGCTTCTGGAACGTGCGGCGAGAATGAATGAGGAGTACGGCGGGGGATCCCTGACAGCTCTTCCTATCATTGAAACCCAGGCAGGTGACGTTTCCGCTTATATCCCCACCAATGTTATTTCCATTACCGACGGCCAGATTTATCTGGAGACGGAAATGTTCAATGCAGGTTTCCGCCCGGCAGTAAACGCCGGTTTGAGCGTATCCCGTGTAGGCGGAGCCGCTCAGATTAAGGCAATGAAAAAAATAGCCGCCCCCATCCGTGTGGAGCTGGCACAGTACAGGGAGCTGGCAGCCTTCTCCCAGTTTGGATCCGAACTGGATGCGGACACCAAGGAGAAGCTGGCGCAGGGCGAAAGAATCAGAGAGGTTCTGAAGCAGCCCCAATATAAGCCCATGGCTGTTGAATACCAGGTTATTATTATTTTCGCGGCAACAAACAAGTACCTGCTGGATATTCCGGTAACGGAAATTACCAGGTTTGAAAGCGAATTGTTTGAATTTCTGAATGTGAAGTATCCTGAGATACCCGCTGCAATCAGAACGGAAAAGGTGATCTCTGAGGATACGGAAAAAGCGCTGATCAAGGCCATTGAAGAGTGCAAGGCACAATTCAGATAGAAAGAACAGGTGAATTTGTATGGCTTCCATGAGAGACATTAAAAGACGGAAGGGAAGTATCCAGAGTACCCAGCAGATAACGAAAGCGATGAAGCTGGTCTCTACCGTCAAGCTGCAGAAGGCCAAAACAAAAGCCGAGGAGTCCAAGCCATATTTCGATACCATGTATCAGACGGTAAAGTCCATTCTGGGAATGTCTGAGAATATCAGGCACCCCTACCTGGACGGTGGCACAGGCAGCAAAAAAGGGGTGATTGTCATCACCTCCAACAGAGGCCTGGCCGGAGGATACAATTCCAATATTACCAAGCTTCTCACAAGAGGCGATCTTCCCAAGGAAGATGTGGTGGTTTATGCGGTTGGAAAAAAGGGGAAGGATGCGCTGGAACGAAGCGGATACCATATTGCCGCCGATTATTCGGAGGTTATGGATGAACCCTCCTACCACGATGCCATGCATATCGGAAGGCGTGTATTGGAGGCTTTTGAACAGGGTGAGATCGGTGAAATCTACCTGGCTTATACAGTATTCAAAAATACGGTAGTGCATATTCCCGTTATGAACAGGCTGCTGCCCGTAAGCGCGGAGCCGTCTTCATCGGAAAAGGATTCTGCTTCAGGCGTATCTGATTCCGGTACGGTTACAGGGGAAAAGGCTGCCGGACAGAAAGAAGAATTTACAGGGCCGGAAGCGCCCATGAATTTTGAAATGGAAGAAGTGGACGCGTTGGATCTGCTGATTCCCAAATATATTACCAGTATGATTTACGGAGGCCTTTTGGAGGCTTCTGCCAGTGAGAACGGCGCGAGGATGCAGGCCATGGATTCTGCTACCAGCAATGCGGAGGATATGATCGACGATCTGACGCTTGCGTTCAACAGAGCCCGCCAGAGCTCCATCACCCAGGAACTGACAGAAATTATAGCAGGCGCCCAAGCAATCAGTTAATGATTGCTTGCAATAAACTAATGATCTCTTGCGATCAGCCAGTGAGCGCTTGTGTTCAGTTAATACTGGTAAAAATAAAGGAAAGGAAACAACAATGGCAGAGAATAAAAACGGAAAAATCACGCAGGTTATCGGCGCGGTTCTGGACGTGAAATTTGAACAGGACTGTCTGCCTGATATAAACGAAGCGTTGAAAATTCCTACCAGAAGCGGCGGCACGCTTGTAGTGGAGGTTGCCCAGCATCTGGGTGACGATATTGTACGCTGTGTTGCCATGGGTTCCACAGACGGACTGGTGAGGGGCATGGATGTAATTGCCACAGGGGCTCCCATCAGTGTGCCGGTTGGAGAGAAGACCCTGGGACGTATGTTTAATGTTCTGGGCGAGCCTATTGATAATCTTCCGGCTCCGACCGGAGTGAGCTATGAGCCTATTCACAGGCCTGCGCCGGAATTTGAAGAGCAGTCCACGGAAACGGAACTGCTGGAGACGGGTATAAAGGTCGTTGATTTGCTTTGCCCTTATCAGAAGGGCGGTAAGATCGGTCTTTTCGGAGGCGCTGGGGTTGGAAAGACAGTTCTGATCCAGGAGCTGATCCGTAACATCGCTACAGAGCACGGCGGATATTCGGTATTCACCGGCGTAGGCGAGCGGACCAGAGAAGGAAATGACCTTTATTATGAAATGAAGGAATCAGGGGTTATAGACAAGACCACCATGGTTTTCGGACAGATGAATGAGCCTCCGGGAGCCAGAATGAGAGTGGGGCTTTCCGGCCTGACGATGGCGGAGTATTTCCGTGATAAGGGCGGCAAGGACGTGCTTTTGTTCATTGACAATATATTCAGGTTTACACAGGCCGGTTCCGAAGTGTCCGCACTTCTGGGACGTATGCCTTCCGCAGTAGGCTACCAGCCCACGCTGCAGACAGAAATGGGTGCTTTGCAGGAGCGTATCACTTCTACCAAAAATGGTTCCATCACATCCGTACAGGCAGTATATGTACCCGCGGATGACCTGACGGACCCCGCGCCGGCAACAACCTTTGCCCATCTGGATGCGACTACGGTACTTTCCCGTTCCATCGTGGAGCTTGGTATTTACCCGGCGGTGGATCCTTTGGAATCCACTTCCAGAATCCTTGATCCCAGAATTGTGGGCGAGGAGCATTACAAGGTGGCCAGAGGCGTGCAGGAGCTGCTCCAGCGCTATAATGAACTGCAGGATATCATTGCTATCCTGGGTATGGACGAGCTTTCTGAAGAAGACAAGCTGGTGGTTTCCCGTGCGAGAAAGGTGCAGAGATTCCTTTCCCAGCCGTTCTTTGTGGCAGGACAGTTTACCGGTATGGAAGGAAAATATGTTCCTATTTCTGAAACTATCCGCAGCTTCCGTGAGATTCTGGACGGCGAGCATGATGATATTCCGGAAAGCTATTTCCTCAATGCGGGAAGTATTGACGATGTACGGGAGCGTGCCGGTGCACTTGCGCATGAGTAAGATAGAGGAGCGGTTATGGCAGAAGACAGGAACTTTACATTGAAAATCATCACACCGGAAAGAATTTTTTATGAAGGTCCGGTAAGCATGGTGGAGTTCAATACCACGGAAGGGGCAATTGGTATCTACAAAGGCCATATCCCTATGACCGTTATGATCAAGCCGGGCATTCTCACGATCACGACCGAAGAGGGCAGGCGGGAAGCCGCGCTGCATGCAGGTTTTGTGGAGATTCTGCAGGATAAGGTGACAGTTCTTGCAGAGGTTGTGGAATGGCCTGAGGAAATTGATGAAAACCGTGCCAAGGCAGCGCTGGAAAGAGCTGAGGAACGTATCAAACGCCATGAATCCAATACGGATCTGGCAAGGGCGGAGACGGCTTTGGAAAGAGCGATGGCACGTATTAATGTTTTGAAATAAAGGGGGAGAAAGCAGGTGTAGCCAGACGGGGAAAATCGTCCCGTTGGGAGTATGCCTGCTTTTTCGTTCCGATTCGGGTATTACATATGGGTATAGAATACAGGCAGCGGGAGGCGCGCGTATGCGAGAGGATATAAGTAAGGTTCTGGAAAATGTGGGAAAGGTGATTATCGGGAAAGAAGAGGTGCTGGAAAAGCTTCTGGCCGGGCTTCTGGCCGGCGGGCATGTGCTTTTGGAGGATGTGCCGGGTACCGGAAAGACAAAGATGGCGAAGGCTTTGTCCGCTTCACTCGGAGTGGACTTCGGAAGGATCCAGTTCACGCCGGATATGCTGCCTGCTGATATTACGGGTATGCACATTTACAGCCGGGAAACAGAGAGCTTTGTCTGGAAGGAGGGCCCTGTTTTTACCAATATACTGCTGGCGGATGAAATCAACAGGGCGACGCCCAGGACGCAGGCTGGCCTTCTGGAATGTATGGAGGAACGGCAGGTTACGGTAGACGGAGAGACAAGAAAGATGGATGCTCCGTTTTTTGTAATTGCCACCCAGAATCCTGTGGAGACAGCGGGAACCTTTCCTCTGCCGGAGGCACAGACGGACCGTTTTATCATGAAGCTTTCCATGGGGCTTCCGGATCGGGAAGAGGAAATCCGGATTCTGGAGACCTATAAGGATAAGGATCCCCTGCCGGAGCTGAAGCCGGTGATGTCCAAAAAGGAGCTGCTTTCCATAAAGGAAGAAGCGGAAAGGGTTTATGTACATCCCCTCGTCAACGGCTATCTGGCAGATATTGCCCTGTCGACAAGGAAGCAGGAAAAAATAGTTATGGGAGTGAGCCCCAGAGGGACGCTGGCACTGATGCGCTGCGCGAAGGCCCGGGCCTGTATGGAAGGCAGAGCCTATGTGATTCCGGATGATGTAAAAAAGCTGGCATCCTCCGTGCTGGCTCACAGGCTGGTATTTTCTTTTGGAAGGAGCAGGCAGGAGGAAGCCGTGAAGCTTCTGGAGGATATCCTGGCAGCGGTTCCTGTTCCGGTAGAAGACTTTAGCAGAAAATAAGCCACAGGGGGAAAGCCATGCTGATAATCTGGATTGTTTTTGGCGCCGTATTTCTGTTTTATCTTCAAAAATGGATCTATGGCCATTATTGGGAGAAGGATCTTTCCGCAGAGCTGTCCTTTTCAAGAGAAAGTGCTGTGGAAGGGGAAGTATGCCAGCTTTCCGAGCGGGTGGAGAACGGAAAGCTTCTCCCGCTCCCCATGCTGAAGGTGAAGTTTCAGGTTTCCAGGAAGCTCCGGTTTTCCGACGAAGGGGACGGGGCTGTTACCGACAAATACTACCGGAACGATATCCTTTCGCTGGGCCCCAGGCAGCGTGTCATAAGGACAATTCCCTTTGTCTGCGGGGCAAGGGGGTATTTCAGGCTCCGGGAGATGGATCTGGTGGCGGCGGATTTATTTCTGACAAGGGAAATGATATCCTCGGCCACGGCGGACAGCACACTGTATGTTTATCCTGCCCCTGTTTCCGGTGTGGAGCTGGACAGCGCCCTGCAGAAGCTGAACGGAGAGATTTTGGCCAAAAGGCATATGCTGGAGGATCCTTTTGAATATCGGGGGATCCGGGAATATGCACCTTACGACGAGATGAAAACCATAAACTGGAAGGCCACGGCGCGAACGGGCGATTTGATGGTGAATATAAGAAATTATACTTCGCTCAGGGCAGTGCGGATTTTCCTGAATCTGGCGGATACCGGAATCCTGAAAAATGAACAGCTGGTGGAGCTGTGCATATCCATTGCCGCCCGGTTTGCGGGAGAACTGCTGGAACAGGGGATCCGTGTTGCAGTTTATGCCAACGGAAAGGATGTCCTCACAGGCGACCCCATGAAAATGCAGCCCAGCGCGGGGCCGGGCCATATGGAGAGCATAAACAGGGCCTTTGCCAGAATCAGCCTGGAGGAAGGGGTATATCCCTTCGGAGAGCTTTTCAGGGGAGAACTGGAGGAAGAGGGTAAGGATATGGCTACTTTGTTTTTGTCGGTGGACAGAAGCCCGGAATTTCAGGAGGATATCCGGACGTTTGCACGGATGGGCACGGACTTTACCTGGATGTGTCCGCTTTTTCCCCGGATGGAAAGCCATGTGGAGGAGGAAGAAGCGCTGCATTTTATCAAATTGGATGCGGAGGAAATGCTGAATGGAAAATAAGCGGCTCAGATACAGTATGCAGATACTGGAAGTAGTGATGAATTTCCTGGTGATATTCTGCCTGGAAACAGTGGTTTTTTCTTCCTTTTCCAATCTGGAAGGGCTCGTGGGAGAGACAGGCGCTCTGGTGAAAGCGCCGGGAATCCTGCGCCAGCTGCTTTTTCTGGCAGTACCCTTGCTTTTTCTGCTCATACGGGAAAAGGCGGGGCATTTCCTGACGTTTGTGGCCTGTCATGCCGTTTTGGCTGCCGCCGCTGTTTTTCTTCTGGGAGACGGTGTCATGCAGAGAGTGGTCTTCGGTGTTCTGGCAGCGGGTTATCTGGTGCGCTCCTTCCAGCTTCGGATTTCCAGGCAGGAGGTAGGGGAAGGCCAGCTTGGACCTGTTGCGGGAGGGATTGCGGCGGGAGGTTCCTTTCTGCTGTGTGCTTATCTGGGACAGGAAACAGCCTGCGGCCGGATAGTGAATACGGCCCTTATTTACACCTTTTTTTATTTTGTTTACGCCTACCTGGAGCATCTGGTGCAGTTTGTGAAGTTCAACCGCAGCAGCAACGCCCATATCCCTGTACGTAAAATGCTGGTGCAGGGCGGCGGGCTTGCGGCTGTTTTCGGGGTGATTGCCGTATGTATCCTGGGTGCGGGAACCAATAACCGGCTTGTCCGGGGCATGATGGATCTGGTGAAAACGGCTGCGTATTATATCGCCAGGGCCATTGCCGTATGTATCAGCTTTCTGCTGAGTCTTTTTTCCGGGAAAGAAGGGGAAATGATTGAGGATGGGGCGGCGGCCGGGCAGATGGATATGGGCCTGTCCGAAGCGGCTGCGACGCCGGCCTGGCTGGATGTCCTGATTAAAATAACGGAATATCTGATGGCGGCGCTGACGATTGCCCTGATTTGTTTTCTGCTGTACAGGCTGGTGCTTGCCGCGGTGAAGAAATTTTACGAAAAAGGTATCGTGCAGGATGAGGAAGAAGGACAGGCCACAGAGATCAGGGAGTCTCTGGACCGGAGAAGAAAAAAGAAAGAGAAGGAAAAGCCTCTTCCTTTTCTGACCAGGACACCGGAACAAAAGATAAGAAAATATTTTATCCGTACCGTAAGAAAGCTGGGAGCGCCGAAGGACTGCAGGACCGCAAGGGAGCTGCTGGAGACAGTTCCTGCGCCTGAACCGGAAAAAGAAAAGGCAGTGGACGAGCTGCTCCGGCTTTACGAAAAAGCGAGGTATTACGGCAATTGCAGCAAGGAAGAAGCGGAACTGGCCGTGCATGCAGCCGAAACGATTGCCGGTAAAAAGAAATCGATATAAACCCTTTCCTGTCCGATCGCATAACATAAGATAAAGACGATTGGATGTGAAGCGCCTGAGACTGTCTTCAGGGGCGGAACAATTCGGAAAGGGAAAGTGATGGATGATATAAGGAAATTCCCGGGAAGATTTCCGGAAGAGCCTTACCGCAATGAAGATAAAGGGCGGAATATGCCGGAGTACAGAGGAGGCCAGAAGAGCTACAGAGAGTACGGGGGAAAAGGGATTCAGGATGAATGGAGGAACATGGGAGGAAATATGGATTACGGCTGTCCTTTCGGAGGCTGCGGCAGCACAAAAAAGCCGCTTCCTTTTTATATGACTTATCCTATGCCCATGTATTGGGATGACGAGGATGATGCCGTAAGGGATCTGGAATATTTCCTTCAGCTTTATCCGGAGGAAGCCCGCCGTTATCAGAAGAAGATCATGGATATCCTGGATACTATGGATTATAACGGAAGCCTTATTTATGATGAATATCCGGATCGGCTGGCTATGTACCGTCTGAGTGAGGGCATAATCGATAAGATATTGAGAGAAGAGGAACGTACGGAGCTTTCGGGCCAGACTCCTGCAAATGCTTTCATGGAAAACAGAAAAACAGAGAATCAGGAACCGGTGCAGATACCGGCTCAGGAACCCGGAAAATGCGCGGAGGGAACGCAGGAAGAAATCCCTTCTGCGGAAAAACGGCAGATGGAGGTTACCTCCCACAGGGAAACGGATCGCCGGAATAAAGGGGATTTGATTCAGGTCCTTCTTTATTATGAAATTTTCAGAAGAAGACATGGCAGAGGAGGCTCCTGCGGGATTTGTTCCTCAAAGGGCAGAAGAAACAACGGCTTTTTAAAATTCTAGTTGTGGTTTTTATGCGGAGGAATTAAAATAGATTCAGACTTTCAGCCTGCAGCTTGCAGGGAAGGCTTGTTTTTATACGATAGGATGCCGTTCCTGTCGTATAAAAACATCCGCAGGAATGTTTGAGGAAGAAAAGAAAAACAGAGGTACTTTGGATGGAAGAATTATACAAGCTGTTAGAAGAAAGCCTGAATGAAAGATTATATCAGCTCAGTGTTGGCGGCCCCAGGAATAAGGATGGGGATATCCGCCTTAAGCTGAGGCCTGTAATGATAAAGACAGAAATTTATTTTCAGCTGGAGAGCTTTCGGGGAAATCAGGTTTTCCATGAAAACCTGACTGCCGGTGAGGCGGCGGAAAAAGTGGGAAAAGCTTTGGTTTCCTCTTTCCGTCAGATGGACGTGGAGACTATGGATTACCAGGCGGTGGTCCTGGTCAGCAAAAAAGGAAAGATTACCATTAAGAAGAAAAACAGCGTCAAAAGGGAAGGCCGGGAGCTTTCCCATAACAGGACGAAAAAATATATTCTTGAGGAAGGCCGTCCGGTTGCGTTCCTGAAGGACCTTGGAGTACAGACCGAGGACGGGCAGATTATAAAAAGCCGTTATGACAAATTCAGGCAGATTAACAGATTCCTGGAATTTATTGCGGATATTATGCCTATACTTCCTAAAGAGAGATGTGTGCGAATCATAGATTTTGGCTGCGGGAAGAGCTATCTTACCTTTGCCATGTATTATTATCTTCATGAGCTCTGCGGGCTGGATATCCGCATTACCGGCCTGGATTTGAAGAAAGAGGTCATACGCAATTGCAGTAAGCTGGCGGAGAAATACGGATATACCAGCCTGGAATTTATGCAGGGGGACATTGCTGATTATACAGGGGAGGAGAAGGTGGACATGGTGGTTACCCTCCATGCCTGCGACACTGCCACGGATTATGCGCTGTATAAAGCGATATGCTGGGATGCCAGAGTGATCCTTTCCGTCCCGTGCTGCCAGCATGAAATGAACCGGCAGATCCAATGCGAGGCTCTTCAGCCGGCCTTGAAATATGGCCTGGTGAAGGAGCGTATGTCCGCTCTTCTGACGGACGCACTGCGTGCAAACCTGCTGGAGGAGGCGGGATATGATACCCAGCTGCTGGAATTCATAGATATGGAGCATACACCTAAAAATATCCTGATCCGGGCTGTGAAGCGGGACGGCGGAAAGCCTGTTGATACGGGAATAAATAAAATGGCAGACTTCCTGCATGTGCATACCTGTCTGCAGGAGCTGCTGGAGAGGCCTGTAGGCAAATAAAAAGGAATGGGAATGAAGAAGACAATTATCAAGGGATGCGTATTTGCAGCAACATTTATTGTGGTGCTTTTAATGAGCAGCCTGTTTTTGAATAAAGGAAATACGGACATGACGGCAGAAATGAAGCTGCCGGAGCTGCCTCTCGTTTATATAAATATGGGCGGGGAACATGTGAATATGATGCATGGCTTCCTTTCTCCTATGGAAGAAAAATATATGAAGGAAAGTATTATGCCCATCGGCCCGGACAGAAAACTTTCCATAAGTGTAAAAAAATATGATCAGACCGTGGATTCCATGGCCTTTGAGGTAAGAAGCGTGGACGGAAGCCGGCTGGTGGAAAATACGGAGATCACCAACTTCCGTATGGACGGAGAAAACATCACCGCAGATATCGTGCTGAAGGATTTGATAGATGAGAAGACAGAATACAGCCTGACGTTTCTTCTGAACCTGGAGGACGGCAGATGCGCCAGGTATTATACCAGGATCATACAGGCGGACGGTTATGGCGTGAAGGAAAAGCTGGCTTTTGTCAGGGATTTCAGCGCCGCCACCTTCCATGAGGACTGGCCTTCCGGGTTCGAGGGCAATCTGGAGCCCAACAGCGAAGGAGATAATTCCACGCTCAGCAAGGTGAACATACACAGCAGCGCCTCTCAGATCGGCTGGGCCGGACTGACTGTGGAACAGCTCACGGAGCCGGTCTTTACTATCCGTGATATCACAGAACAGACAGCGTCTGTTACGGTGGAATATATAGTGAGCTATATGCGTCAGGAAAAGGAAACCTTTGCCGTGGTGGATGAGGTCTACCGCGTCCGGCAGGGGACAGACGGGACCATGTACCTGCTGGATTTTGAAAGACGCATGAGTGATATTTTTTCGGAAGATAAATCCGCTTTTGTAGGAGACAAAATTGCGCTTGGAATCACGGATCCGAATGTGGAAATGATGGAAAGCGACGGAGGGAAAATCCTTGCCTTTGCTCAGGCCGGCGTGCTTTACAGCCTGAATATGACCGATAATAAGCTGTCCAAATTATTTTCTTTTTATGATCCAAACGGAAAGGATGAGCGTTCCTTTTACGGCGGGCATGAATTTAAAATTCTCCAGGTGGATGAAGCGGGAAATGTATTCTTCATGGTTTATGGATATATAAGCCGGGGCAGAAGGGAAGGCTATACGGGAGCGGAGGTTTATCTGTATAACAATTCCCTGAATACGGTGGAGGAACTGGCTTTTATTCCCACCCTGAAGGCGCCGGAAATATTTAAGGCGGAAGTGGAGCAGCTGGCTTATGTCAACGGAAAAAATGAGCTCTATATGCTTCTGGACAGTCAGTTCATCTGCATCCATCTTGACAGGCAGACCGTGGAAGTGGTGGCGGAGAACCTGAACGGCGACAGTTATCAGGTATCGGAGAGCAACCGGATGATTGTCTGGCCGGATCAGGGGAAAAAATACGAAAGCACCAGTCTTACCCTGATGAATTTAAACAGTACGGAACAGGTGACAATAGATGCAGGAAGCGGCAATTATATCATGGCCCTTGGATTTATGAATGAGGATTTGGTATATGGGATGGCCCGGATATCCGATGTAAACCTGGATGATACCGGAAAAATGGTATTTCCCATGTATCAGATTAAAATTCAGGATGAGAATGGAAAGGTCCTGAAGACCTATGAAAAATCAGGGGTATATGTGACCGGCTGCAGCATGAATGAAAACCAGATCATCCTGGATCGTGTGGAAAAGGATGGGGAGGGAAATTTTGTCCCCTGTGAGAATGACCAGATTGTAAGCGGTGTGGTGGATGTCCAGAGAAGCAATAAGATTATTACTATTCCTTTGGAGGAATATAAAAATATTACCGAAATCCAGATGAAGTCCGATCTCGACGGTAAAAAACTCAAGTTCCTTACACCTAAGGAAGTCCTGTATGAAGGCAGCAGGGAAATTCAGATACCTCAGTCCCAGATAGCGGAAGAAAGCTATTATGTATACAGTCCGGGCGGAGAGGTGACGATTATGTCGGCGGCAGGAGAAGCGATCAATCTGGCCAATGATATAGCGGGCACTGTGATGGGAGAGAGCGGCGCCTATATCTGGCGAAGAGGCCGGCTGAATGTGAAAAACCAGATCATGGCTATCGAAGGCGTTCCTGTAACTGAAGAAAAGAACAGCCTTGCCGTCTGTCTGGATTCCCTATTTTCTTATGAAGGTATTATGAGAAATTCGGAATATCTGCTTGCACAGGGAAAAACGGTACAGGAGGTCCTTGAAGAAAATCTGGATGGTATGCAGGTTCTGGATTTGTCAGGCTGCAGTCTGGAAAGTGTACTGTATTATCCTGACAGAGAAATTCCTGTTCTGGCTATTCTCGGAGACGGAAACGCGGTATTGATTATCGGCTTTAATGAAAAAAATGTCGTACTGATGAATCCGGAAATGGGTTCGGTATATAAAATGGGAATGAATGAGGCCGCCCAGTGGTTTGAAGAAACCGGCTGTCATTTCCTGTCATACGTTAAAAAATAACAGGCGGTGTAAGATGAGCCCCATTCTACGAAGGCAGAATGGGGCCTTGCTATATAAGCTGTAAATCCCCATAATACAGGGTTTGCAACCGATAGTTGCGGCAATGAAAAGCAGAATTGGTAGTGCAACTTTGAGAGATCCCCTTATAATGCAGACAGTCGGGAACGAAGTGTTCCACACAAGACAGGAGGATTAAAACATGAATATTGAAATTGCCAACAGGCTTGTAACCTTAAGAAAGCGGAACAGTCTGTCCCAGGAGGCATTGGCAGAAAAGCTGGGAATCAGCCGTCAGGCAGTGAGCAAATGGGAACGGGCGGAGGCATCACCCGATACGGATAATCTGATTCTTCTGTCGAGGATTTATGGAATATCCATGGATGAGCTTCTGAGCACGGAAGATGAGATCCCGGTTTCCTATATGGATATGGAAGAAGAGAAACTGCCTGAAAAGGAAATACGGGAAGAGGAGGGGGAAATCCTGTCTCCGGAAAAAGAACCGGATGAATATGTACATATCGGTTTAAGCGGCATCCACTGCAAGGATAAAGACAGTGAAGTGCATGTCAGCTGGAAAGGAATTCATGTAATCGAGAAGGATAAGGATGAAGTTCATCTGGATTCCAACGGCATTTATGTGAATGGAAAAAGATATGATTCTCATTTTTTCCGGGAATGGGCCGGTGTGGAATTTCCCTTCACACTGCTGGTAATCGCCGCCTTTATAGCAATCGGTGTGCTTACCGGAGCATGGCATCCGGCCTGGGTGATCTTTTTTACCATACCCTTATTTCATTCCTGTGTGGAGGCCTTCCGGAGAAAAGATATGGGATGGTTTGCCTTTCCCGTTCTTATTATGATGATATACCTGCTTCTTGGCATATTCAAAAGTCTCTGGCATCCGGGCTGGCTGCTGTTTTTAACGGTTCCCGTATATTACGCCATTGTAGGCTTCATCAGGATGCGGAAAGAAAAACAGCTGCAGGATGACGAATCCTTATAAATTCCTTATAATTACCTGTTACACTCCTGTATATCAAAAAAAGAATACCGTCTTGTTATGATGAGGTATTCTTCCGAATACAGGAGGAAGGTTCATATGAAGAATGAAATATGTAAAAAAGGATTCACTGATTTCCAGCTGAAATGGATAGCGCTGGTGCTCATGGTGATGGATCATATCCATTATTTTTTCGAGTTTACAGGTAAGATACCGGAATGGTTTTCCATGCTGGGCAGATTATCGGCTCCGTTGTTTTTGTTTTGCCTGCTGGAAGGTTTCCAACATACCCGGAACCGTAAAAAATATTTTCTCAGGATATATGTCATTGCCGTGGGGATGGGGCTGCTGCAGTATATTTTTATCTGCTTTGTAAGAAGGCCGGATGGTTTCGTACCCCAGAATCAGATGCTTGCGACTTTTTCCATATTGCTGGTGATACTGCAGGGAATTGACTGGTGTAAGCAGAAAAAATGGGGAAGAGGGCTTTCGGCGATTGTGCTTCCTCTGATCTGGCCGTTTGTGGGAATGGGGCTTATACAGGCTGTTCCTTCGGCAACGAATGTGGTGCTCCTTCTGCATTATACCCTTCTTCCCATGCATTCCGCTATTATTGACGGAGGGACTTACTTTATACTGGAAGGAATCCTTCTGTATTTATTCCGGAAAAGACGTGCGCTTCAGGCGGCCGTATTTTTTGTACTGGCCCTGATTTTGGAAGGGGTATTCCCGTTCCTTCTTACGCCCGGAGCTACGGCGGAAATGCTGATCACTACGATGTATGGCTGGATGAGCGGTTTCGCGGCAATACCTATGTATCTTTACAACGGACAAAGAGGGAAGGGGAATAAAAAGTTATTTTACTGGTTTTATCCGGCCCATGTATATATCCTGTACGGGATATCCTGGGTGATGCAGCTTTTGTGATGCTGAAGAAGGGAGAGGAAGTATATGGCCAGGATTATTGTGGCAGATGATTCGGAAGATATTTGCAGGCTTCTGAAGCGCGCGCTGGAAAAGGATGGGCATTCGGTGACTGTGATGTATGACACCCGGGCGCTGGACGAAAAGCTCTGCAGCCAGGCGGAACTAATAATCCTGGATGTCATGATGCCGGGAGAGGATGGAGTGGCGGCCTGTGCCAGGATCCGTTCTTTTACGGACTGTCCTATTTTGTTCCTTACAGCGAAAGGGGAAGATGAGGATGTGCTTTATGGGCTGGGAGCAGGGGGCGATGATTATCTTACCAAACCCTTCAGCCTGCCTCAGCTGAGAGCCAGGGTAGAAGCACACCTGCGCCGGGAACAGCGCGTGCCCGTTTACCGGTTCGTATCGGGCAAGATACACTTTGATTTACAGGCGAAACGGGTATATGTGAAGGAAGAAGAGCTGCCGTTGACAAAAAGCGAATATCAGCTTTGCGAGATGTTCGCCAGACATCCGGGACTGGTATATACGAGACAGCAGATTCTGGAAGAAATTTTCGGGTACGACAGCGATTCCAGTGAGGCGGCGGTAACAGAGCATATCAAAAACCTGCGGGCAAAGCTGGCGGCCTTCGGGGCATCGCCGGTTGAAACCGTTTGGGGGATAGGATACAGATGGAATGCAGAAAAGGCGTAAGCCTGATACGGATATTGATTCAGTATATGTTTTTGTGCGGTTTTACAGCGTGCCTGATTGCAGTGTCCTTTTGGATTGGGCTGAACCTGCTTGTGAATAAGGGCGTTGCATATCCTGCAAATGCCGGGGAACGGATGGCGGCGGAAGCGGCGGAACGTATGAAGAAGGAAGGAATAAGCAGAGAGCTGGTTCCTTTCTTATGCAGCTATGCCATATGGGAAAACGGAGAGCTGGCGGAAACCGATATGAACGATGAGGAACAGGCCGCCGCGGAGGAATACAGGGAATCCGGAAAAGATTCCGGTGGATATTACCATGTAAAAGCGGAAGGGGAAGGAAAAGAGGCTGTTCTTCAATTCCAATATAAGATGGAGCTGATTAATCCTGAAGGAAGAAAGCTGATTCCTGATGTTGAAAAATGGTATTTTATCTTTTGGGGGGCTGTTCTTATCGTGAGCCTGGGGCTTGTGACCCATCGATATGTGAAGATTTTCCGCAGAAGGCTTTCCGTTTTGCAGGATGCCGCGCTCAGCCTTTCCCGCGGAGAATTGGAGGAGCCCTTCGGCAGTTCGGGAATCCGGGAATATGACGAGGTGATGGATGCCATGGAGGAGCTGCGTACGGCTCTGCGTAATTCGCTGCAGGAACAGTGGAAAATGGAACACAGCCGCATCTCCCAGACCAGTGCGCTGCTTCATGACCTGAAAACACCTCTCACCATAATAAGCGGAAATGCCCAGCTTCTGGAAGAAACGCCGCTCACGGAGGAGCAGCAGGAGTGTTTGAGCGCCATTCTTAAAAATACGGAAGCGGCAGGCAGATATTTGGAAAGACTGAAAAGAATGACCCGGAATGTATCGGAAGGCGAAGAAAACAAACAGCCGGTATCAGGGGAACTGCTGCAGGAAATTTTTAACGGGGCGGAAGAAATAGCCAGGGTATTCGGAGTGGAGGCGGAATGTGAAGGGTCTGTAATGCCGGAACTGATATTAGCCAGGCAGGATGTCTGCCGGGCAGTGCTGAATATTGTAAGAAATGCGGCGGAGCATACGCCGGAAGGAAAAAGGATAGTGATCCATTGCAGATGGCAGGCGCCATTGCTGGAAATCTGTGTGTCTGATGAAGGGCCGGGTTTTTCCCCACAGGCGCTGCGCCATGCACTGGAGCCCATGTATACGGAGGGGGAAAGCCGTCCTCAGGATGGCCATATGGGGATTGGCCTTGCTTTCGCCCGGGAAGTCGCTAGATTTCATAGCGGAGAAGTACAGATTGAAAATACGCCGGAAGGTCATGGAAAAGTAAGCTTCCGGATACGGCCGGAAAGTGGGGAGCCACATAAGGAAGGAAAGGAACAGGAAATATGAAAAAATGGAAATGGACACTGGCAGGAGCGGTAGGCGGTCTGACTGCCGCCGCAGCTGTACACAGAAGGCTTCTGTATACGGAACAGGAACAGCTGTCGGCTCCGGGGACGATGGTGGAAGTTAACGGGCACAGAATGCATGTATATGCGGAAGGCCCGGAGGAACTGGTACAGAGACAGAAGGATCAGGGACAGAAAGAGCAGGGACAGGAGGAGCAGGACGGCAGCGGCGGCAAAGGTCATAACGAAGCAATAACGCTGGTCTTTCTTTCAGGAGGAGGAACAGCAGCGCCAGTTTATGATTTCCGGCCGCTCTACCGGAAGCTTTCATCCTGGTATCGGTGTGTGGTAGTGGAAAAGGCCGGCTATGGCTATTCGGAGATTGAAAAGCGAAGCAGACAGCTGGATGTCATGCTGGAAGAAACCCGACTGGCTCTGCGCCTGGCGGGGGAAAAGGGGCCTTTTGTGCTCCTGCCCCATTCGATGTCCGGGCTGGAAGCAATTTACTGGGCACAGAAATATCCTGACGAGGTTATGGGAATCGTAGGGATGGATATGGCTTTTCCCAAGGCATATGAAAATAAGAAAGCGAATCCCGGTTCTTTAAAGCTTATGGGAATGCTTGCTTTTTTTGGAATACAACGCTGTCCGCTGTTGCAGGTGGTGGGTAAAGAAGGACTGACGGAGGAGGAATACCGGCAGGCAAAACTTCTGGGGAACAGAAACTTTTTAAATAAGGTTGTTCTGGAAGAGGCGGCATCCGTATATGCGAATGCAGAGATGGTGAAGAAACACAGAAAGCCCGAAGTTCCCTTTCTCTTATTCTGTTCGGATGGAAAGGAGCTGGGCGGTTTCTGGGTGCCGCTTCAAAAGAAATATGCGGAAAGGCTGAACTGTGAATTAATCCAGTACGCCTGCGGCCATTATCTGCACCACTATAAAGCGGGAGAAATGGCAGAAACGATCCGTCCCTTTGTGGAAAAAATCCGGAAACAGAGAATGGCATAAAAATAAGGCTCCCGCAGGAGCCTTATCTATGTTCCTATATTCAGTTTCCGAAAATCTGTTTCCGGTATTTATTTAATGCGAAGGCCAGCAAAAGTCCGAGGACGCCGCAGGAAATAATTTCTCCGGCGGTTACTGTCAAAAAGGAAAACCAGAGCGGTTCCAGGCCATAAGCATATTTCAATATCAAAGGTACGATTATTGCATTGGCGGCAATAGGCGGCAGTACAGCCAGGAAACGGTTGGATTTCAGCGCACGGGTGCCGAACGCGCCGATCAGCGTGGCGAGGGAACCGAATATGATATCCGGAATGGCACATCCGGTAAGGATGTTGCTGATAAGACAGCCGATAAATAGTCCGGGAATCCCGGCAGGGGTAAAAATTGGCAGAATGGTGAGCGCCTCAGAGAAACGGACCTGCACAGCATAATTGGCGAGGCCGAAAGCGTTGGCTACAAATGTGAGCACAACATAAATAGCGGCAATCATAGCCGCCTGGGTCAGGAATTGAATGTTCTTCTTTTGCATTATTCTGTTCTCCTTTAGTTTTGTTTTACGTGTGGAAGGTCTCGAACACACGGGTTAGCCGCCGCGAATCCTTAGTATTTATAAGGGTTTGCGGCTTTTTTAGTATAACAGGAAATGGGGGAAAGTCAAGGCCTGACGTGGCTTTTGACTCAACTTTTGGGGAAGGGAGATAACGGGGAGAGGAAGGTAGATGAAGGATAGGGAGCGGATAGGGCTGGATAAGGGAAATGTGGGAGGAAAGGGGTTAGGACAGAAACAGGGGATACCTGAATGGAAAATTTGTTTTTTGAAAATCTTGCAATGTGACGCAGGGAGTGCTATTATAAAGATATAAAGGGTGCTACCGATAGACGGTTGCCCCATCAATTAATCAGTTAGAAATAACCGCCGATCTTTGTCAGGGACACGGCGGTTATTTCTTTGCTTCTATGTAAGCTATCAGGAGAGGAATGATGATTGCAAGAATCATCAGAACCAACGATAACAGTTCAAAGTCGCTCATTATCCATTCCCTCTTTCGTACTGGATTCCTGCAAGCAGGTTTCTATGTAATCAGAGGGTCACAGTCCCTCTGGAAGAGGGCAACCGCCTACCGTGTAGGGTAGCACCGGTAATAAGTATAGCAGAACCGGATGCTAAAAACAAGATGATTTTACGTTTATTTGTGGCTTGGAATAAGGGGAGAAAGGAAGTACCCTGACTCAATTTTTGACTCAACTCTAACTCAAATTAGCGGACTCCGAGGAATAGGAGATAAAGGAAGAAACTTGAATCCATGGGCGAAAAAAAGCCAAACCCTAATCCCAAAAGAGGAAAAAGGTTTGGCTTTCCCGTTTAATCTGCTAAATACATTTTTAAATATCACATATCATTAAAGTATATTGGACCGATACCTTCCCAGCAGCTTCTGAATCTTTTCATTAGGATCCAGCAAATCGCTGATGGAAGTATCATGGTTCAGAGTATCTATAAGGTATGCAACATATTTGCTCATATTACAATTGATGTACCAGTCCCTTTCCAGAAGTTCAGGAGTCTGATAAATCAGGTTGGTGGTCAGGACACGGTCAATAATTCCGTCCGCAAAGGCTTTGTCGAAACCTTCCAGGCCATTGGTAAAGAGGCCGAAGGTAGCGCAGATGAAAATTTTGCGGGCTTTTCTTTTCTTTAAGGCAGCGGCAACCTCAAGGACACTTTCGCCGGAGGAAATCATATCGTCAATGACGATCATATCCTTGCCTTCCACATCGGAACCCAGGAATTCATGAGCCACGATAGGATTGCGTCCGTTCACGATTTTGGTATAGTCTCTGCGTTTGTAGAACATGCCCATATCCAGTCCGAGGACATTGGCGATGTAGATAGCCCGTCCCATACCGCCTTCATCGGGGCTGATTACCATCATATGATCGGAATCAATCTGAAGGTCCTTTTGGTTGCGGAGAAGATTTTTAATAAACTGATATGCAGGCTGCACGGTTTCAAAGCCGTGGAGCGGGATTGCGTTCTGTACTCTGGGGTCGTGGGCATCGAAGGTGATGATATTGTCCACACCCATTTTTACAAGCTCCTGAAGTGCGATGGCACAGTCCAGGGATTCACGGCTGGAACGTTTATGCTGTCTGCTTTCATAGAGGAAAGGCATGATAACATTGATTCTTCTGGCCTTGCCTCCCACGGCGGATATGATACGCTTCAGATCCTGGAAATGATCATCCGGTGACATATGGTTTTCATGGCCGCAGAGGGAATAGGTCAGGCTGTAATTTACCACATCTACAAGAAGATAAAGGTCCATACCACGTACAGACTCCAGAATGACACCCTTTCCTTCGCCGGTTCCAAAACGCGGCACCTTGCTTTGCAGGATGTAGGAATCGCGCTGATAGCCGGAAAATGCAAGGCTGTTTTTGTGTTCACTTTCTCTTTCCTGACGCCATTTTACCAGGTAATGGTCTACCTGTTCTCCAAGAGTTTTACAGCCTGCCAGAGAGATAATGCCAAGAGAGCCTGCAGGGATTGTTTCTAGGTTTCGTTTTTCTTCCGCCATGGAATGGGATCCTCACTTTCTGTTGGTTAATCTTTTTTTGTACATTCGGATATCCGGTCCTGTCAGCTTGCAGAACTCAAAATTGCTGGTTATCCGTGAAAATATTCTTTCCTGATAACGTTCCTTCAAATCAGGAAGAGAGAGATTTGTGGAAATAATCATGGATTTCCTACGTATTAAGCGTTCGTTCAGACACGTAAAAAGACGGGACACATTGTATGGAGTATGCTGCTCTGTCCCGAGGTCGTCGATGACCAGAAGGTCACAATTATATAAATCATTATACAAGTAATCCAGGGTTTCCTGGTTCTTAAAATCAAAGGCGTTGCGGGAAAGGGTGTCAAAAAGGCTGGAAGCGCTGAAGTATATTACGGAATGCCCGCTTTCAATAGATTCTCTGGCGATACAGTTGCTCAGGAAGGTTTTTCCTGTTCCCACCGTACCATAAAGGAAAAGGTTGCTTCCCGAATGGCTGAAGGTACGGGCGAAATCCTGGCACCGTTTAACCGCTGTCTGAAAAGCGGCCAGATCTTCCCCTTGAAAAAAATCAAAGGACAGAGTATTAAAATTTTCTTTTTCCAGAACTTCTTTCAGATTGGACTGCTGATAGAGCAGTTCTATTTCTGCCTGACGGAAGCAATGGCATTTTATGCCGTTGACATAGCCGGTATCCTGGCAGTCGGGGCAGTCGAAAATAGGCTCCAGATAATCAGAAGGAAGTCCTGCGTCGCACAGCAGCTTTCTTTTGTCACTGGTGAGCTTATGGAGCCGCTCTTTCAGTTCGGACAGGGCATTAAGATCGCCATTGAGCATCTTTTTTCCCTGTGCGACAGATAAGGTGGCAACGGACTCATCCAGATTCCGGTATCCGGTCACATGATTATATACATAATGAAGCCGTTCGTCACGTAAATGACGGTTTTTGGTCTGTCTCTGCTCGTACAGCCTCATGATGGAATTATATTGGGTATTTGTTAAGGCCACGGCTGTTCTCCTTTACCAGACTGATTCAGTTACGCAGAAGCTCCTGCTCTAGGGCGTCATAATCGTAATCGTTATGCATAAAACGATTATATTTATCAATGGAACGATCCGATGCGGGCTTTGCCGGCCGGTTTTTCTGGAAACCTTCGTCCAGCTTGGCGATATCGGCTTTGTGATGTACTCCGGCTTCCTTCCAGGAGGCCAGGATCTTGTCCGCATATTCGAAACGGTGCCTGTCGGTGGCCAAAACGGTTCTTTCACAGGATTCGATGATAATATCTGTTTCAAAAGCATATTCCTCACGCCAGCGGCGGATAAATTCCGCTTCTTTCCTGGTGGGGGAATTGGTTTTGCCCAGGGCATTCATAATGGAATAAACGCATTTATCATAGCGGCTGGCATGTCCTTCCGCCTCTGCGGGAGTGGATATATTGGCTTCCGCCCAGCTGATGGCAACCTTTTCCATATAACGGAAGTCTTTTTTGCCGCGTTCCACACAGTATTGGAGCAGATAATCAATCAAATCATCTGAAAAATGAAGATGATCAGAGAAGAAAAGAATCGATTTCATATCGGAAGGGCTCAGAGTCCTGCCCAGGTACTGTTCGGCAATAAAAAGAAGCTGGGCCGTAGATTCCTTTTCCTGAAAGGCCTTCAGCTCGTCCAGGGTATAGGAAGGCTTGGCAAACGCCGACGGGGCAGCCTGAGGGGGCTTATTTTCTTCCTTGGAAGGAGACTGCACAGCATAAGAGGCCGCACTTTTGGCTTCGGCCTTTTCCGGGAGAATTTCCGCCTCCTCGTTTTTCTCCTCCTGCCGGGGCAGCAGAGAAACTACGGGCGCTTTGGAAACAGCCGGTTCCTCCTTATTTTCAAGCTCCAGGAGATGAATACCGACCAGGTTTTTCTCATTATCATATTCAAGAGAAAGTACCTTGCATTTTTCCCAGTATTTTAATGCCCTCATCACATCCTTTTCCGTGTGGTTGAAGGCATCTGCAATTCCGGAAATACTGAAGGTACGTCCTGCATTCATCATGCGCAAAAGATACAGATATATTTTCAGCTGCGCATCGTTGGCTTCCGCCATATATTCATCGATAAAGCGGTTGGAGACGATGGTCGCGTCAATATAGTTATCCTGGTAAATCCTCAGACAACTCATAATCTCACCTATTTCTTCTATTTTCTATTTTAAGCAAATGCATTATATCATAAGGGTGTGGAAAAAGAAACAGTCAAAATGCCGAAAAACCTTGTAAACACTGGATTTTCAGGAATTGTGGAAAATGTGGATAATGTGGATTATAAGTGTGGGGGCACGGAAACCGGGGAAAGGCAAAAAACAAATATCCACACTTTTCATACACATGAAAAATGTGGATATTGTGGATAACTATTGCTTTAAGAGGTTTTCTCCTATATTTACAACGTCTCCGGCCCCCATAGTTATCAACAGGTCACCGGGGGTACAATTTTCTAAAATAAATTTCTGAATTTCCTCAAAGGAAGGAAAATAATGACATTCCGTTCCTGAATTTACGATTATTTCCTGCAAGGACCTGGAACTGATCCCCAGAGTATCCGTTTCCCTGGCAGGATAAATATCTGCCAGTATCACTTTGTCGGCAAGGGAAAGGGCCTGGGCAAATTCGGGAAGGAAGGCTTTGGTTCTTGTATAGGTGTGCGGCTGGAAAACGCACCAGAGGGTCTGGTGGGGATAATTTCTGGCGGCTTTTAAGGTTGCAGTAATTTCTGTAGGGTGATGTGCATAATCATCTACTATGGTAATTCCCTCTACGGAGCCTTTGTATTCGAAACGCCGATCCGTGCCGGTAAAATTTTTCAGGGCCCGTGCGGCTGTTTCCATATCTAATTTCAGATAATCCGCCAGAGCCAGCGCGGCCAGTGCGTTGAGGATATTATGTTCCCCGGGGACGCCCAGACTGACAGGAATATCTGATCCTCCGCGGCGGTGCAGGGTGAAGGAAGCATGGGCAAATTCATCGTGGCTGATACCGTCATAATAATAATCACAGGAGGAATCGGAGCCAAAGGTGAGGACGGAACAGGAAAGTCCTCTGGTGATTTCTTCATAATCGGAGATATCGCCGCTTATAATGAGCAGGCCGTCTTCAGGAAGAAGCTGTGCAAAACGGCGGAAGGAGGAACGGATATCATCCAAATCCCTGAAAAAGTCCAGATGGTCTTCTTCTATATTAAGAATAATACCGATTCTGGGATAAAAGCTTAAAAAGCTGTTGGTGTATTCACAGGCCTCCGTTACAAAAAGATCGGACTTGCCTACCCTGATATTACCCTGAATGGATTTCAGGATGCCTCCCACGGAAATCGTGGGATCAGTACCGGCCGCCAGCAGTATTTCCGTTATCATGGAGGTTGTGGTGGTTTTGCCGTGGGTGCCGCTCACGCCGATGGGGGTTTTGTAATTGCGCATCATCTGCCCCAGAAGCTGGGCGCGCGTCAGGCTGGGAAGATTCCGGCGCAGGGTTTCGGCGTATTCCGGATTATCCGTATGGACGGCGGCAGTGTAGACCACAAGATCAATATCGTCCGTGATGTTCTCGGCCTTTTGCGGTTTGCCGTAATGGATGCAGGCTCCCTGTGACTCCAGGCGTTCGGTCAGCGCGGACCGGTTCCAGTCCGAACCGGACACCTGGAATCCTTCTGACAGGAGGATTTCAGCGAGGCCGCTCATGCTGATGCCGCCAATGCCGATGAAATAAATGTGGATCGGGTGATCAAAATCTATCTGATACATGAGGATATCCTTTCTTTATGATATATTCTGATTCTGATATGTATTATACGCATTTAAAAAGAAAAAACCAATAGGGAATTGGAAAATGGCGGGCAAATCCATTTTCCAGCCCATCCTTTCCGGCGATCCTTACGTTCTTCTTATCCTTCCGCGCGGAAGGTGGCGCAAAATGTCGGCATTTGGTGAAAATAGAGGGAAAATGGAGAGGGGAAACGGACTTTTTCTTATAAAAAATATATAACATAAAGGTCAGCAAAGTTCAAAATATGTAAAATATACACTAAATTTATAGTGCCAAAACGGAAAGAAACTGTAAATAATTATTCACTTTTATACATTCCTGTGTTATAATCTTTTTAATAAAAAACGTAGAGTCATATGATACGTTATGCAAAAACATGAGGTGATGACATGATTAAGAAAGAAATGATTGCTATGCTGCTGGCAGGCGGGCAGGGAAGCAGACTGGGTGTGCTGACCTCGAAAGTGGCCAAGCCTGCAGTATCTTTTGGCGGGAAATACAGGATTATCGATTTTCCGTTGAGCAACTGCATTAATTCTGGTGTTGACACGGTGGGAGTGCTGACGCAGTATCAGCCCCTTCGCCTGAATACGCATATCGGAATCGGTATTCCGTGGGATCTGGACAGGAATATCGGCGGCGTTACCGTCCTTCCTCCTTATGAGAAGAGCGAGAACAGCGAATGGTATACAGGCACAGCCAATGCGATCTATCAGAATATTGACTACATGGAGAGTTTTAACCCGGACTATGTGTTGATTCTGTCGGGAGATCATATCTATAAGATGGATTATGAAGTGATGCTCGATTTCCACAAGCAGCATGGTGCGGAGTGTACGATTGCCGTGATGCCGGTACCGATGGAAGAAGCGAAGCGCTTCGGCATCATGATTACGGATGAAGACGGAAAGATCACCGATTTTGAGGAGAAGCCGCAGAATCCCAGAAGCAATCTGGCTTCCATGGGTATCTACATATTTAATTGGAAAACGTTAAAGGAAGCGCTGATCGCCAGATCTGAACAGCCTAATCTGGACTTTGGAAAACATGTCATCCCTTACTGCCATGAGCAGGGTTCGCCGATGTATGCATATGAATTCAACGGATACTGGAAAGATGTGGGGACGTTGAACTCCTATTGGGAGGCCAATATGGAGTTGATCGATATTGTGCCGGAGTTCAATCTCTATGAGGAATATTGGAAGATTTATACCAAGAGTGAGATCCTTCCTCCTCAGTATGTGGCGCCGGATGGGCTGATTGAGAGGAGCATCGTCGGAGAAGGCTCGGAGATCTACGGAAAAGTGTACAATTCCGTGATCGGCTGCGGCGTGATGATCGGCAAGGATACGGTGATCCGGGATTCCATCATAATGAACAATACAACGATCGGAACCGGTTGTGAACTGGACAAGGCGATTGTGGCGGAGAATGTGCAGATTGAAGACGGTGTCCGGCTGGGCGTGGGAGAAGAAGCGCCCAATGATATCGCTCCTCATATTTATAACAACGGGCTCGTTACTGTGGGAGAAAAGAGCGTCATTCCCAAGAAAGTTACGGTTGGAAAGAACACGGTTATCTTCGGGAAGACCGATGCCGGCGATTATACAGATGGGAATTTAGCCAGCGGAAAATCTATCATTAAGGCAGGTGAGGAAAAGTGAGAGCGATAGGAATTATTTTGGCAGGCGGCAATAACCATAGGATGAAGGAATTGTCATTAAAAAGGGCTATCAGCGCGATGCCGATTGCAGGGAGTTATCGAAGCATTGATTTCTCGCTGAGCAACATGTCCAACTCTCATATCCAGAAGGTAGGCGTATTTACGCAGTACAATGCCAGAAGTTTGAACGAACACCTGAACTCTTCCAAATGGTGGGATTTTGGAAGAAAGCAGGGCGGATTGTTCGTATTCACGCCTGCGGTGACGGCGGAAAACAGCTTTTGGTACAGAGGGACGGCGGACGCCATGTATCAGAATCTTTCCTTCCTGAAGAGTAGCCACGAACCTTATGTGGTAATCGCATCAGGTGACTGCGTCTATAAAATGGACTACAACAAGGTTCTGGAATATCATATTGAGAAAAAGGCGGATATCACCATCGTCTGTAAGGACATGCCTGAGGGCACCAATGTGGAGCGTTACGGCACGATTAAGATGAATGAGGACAGCAGGATCGAGGAATTTGAAGAGAAACCGATCGTGGCCAAGTCCAATACCATCTCCTGCGGCATCTATGTGATCAGAAGAAGGCTTCTGATTGAGATGATTGAGCGCTGTGCTTTGGAAGACCGCTACGACTTTGTAAAGGATATTCTGATCAGGTATAAGAATCAGAAGAGAATCTACGGTTATAAGATCAAAGAATATTGGCGTAATATCGCATCTGTGGAAGATTATTTTGCGACCAATATGGATTTCCTGAAGCCGGAGATCAGAAACTATTTCTTCCGGCAGTATCCGGATATTTATTCCAAGGTGGATGACCTGCCGCCTGCCAAATATAATGTAGGCGTGAAGGTATCCAACAGCCTGATTTCCAGCGGCTGTATTATTAACGGCACGGTGGAAGATTCGGTTATTTTTAAAAAATCTTTTATTGGAAATAACTGCTACATCAAGAATTCCATCATCCTGAATGACGTATATATAGGAGACAATACCCACATAGAGAACTGCATTGTGGAAAGCAGGGATACCATTCGGGCAAACACCTTCTATAAGGGTGAGGATGGAATCAAGGTAGTATTAGAAAAGAATGAGAGATATGTTATCTAAAGATAAAAGGGGGAAACTCACATGAAGATCACGGACGTGCGTGTGCGGAAAATCACCAAGGAAGGAAAGATGAAAGCGATCGTTTCCATCACGATTGATGATGAATTTGTAGTACATGATATCAAAGTAATTGAAGGTGAGAAGGGGCTTTTTATCGCGATGCCCAGCAAGAAGGCAACCGATGGAGAATATAGGGATATCGCTCATCCGATTAACCAGACGACCAGAGAAAGCATCCAGAGCATTATTTTGGAGAAGTATGAAGAAGCGCTGGCAGCTCCGGAAGAACTTCTGTGACCGGTCAGCTGCGAAACAAATGAAAAGAAAATATGGAAGAGGGCAGGAAGGCCGCATGCTGCCGGCCATTCCTGCATGAATGAAAGCCGCTGCAGAAAGGGGAAACCCGGAATGCAGCGGTTTTTCTACCTAAAAAAATCGGAACTTACGGGCCGTCTTTTGGACCGTTATGTACCGTTACGTTTTTAGCCGGGCGGGAGCGTGCCCCAGAAAGGACGATGCCTACGGCGCATGGGCCCTCCGCTCGGTTGGAAGAAAAGGCTTCCCCTGTGAAAAACAGCCGCCCTCTCTGCGCTCCGACATGGCCTGATGGGGCAGGGAAAGAATGGACAAAAAATAGAGGACATGTTATGATAATTGTAATTGGATTTTAAAAAATGAAAAGGAGCGGACGATGGCTGAAGTTGGAGAGAAGAAGATAACGAGAAAGAATCAGTCCTTGGAAAAAGGGCTTGCGATCCTTGAATATATGTCACGGTATAGGGAACCGATACGGCTGCAGGATCTGGCAAAGGGGCTGGAAATGTCGGCAAGTACGGCGCTCCGTTTTCTTATCACGCTGATGGAGAGCGGTTATGTGGAACAGGATGAGAACAGCAGATATTATCTCACCTATAAAGTCTGTCTGATCGCCAGCCGTATCAGTGAAGGAAACAATTTGACGCTGATTGCGAGAGAGCATATGAGGCGGCTCAGCGAGAAGAGCCAGGAATCCGTTTGCCTGGCTGTAGAAAAGGACAATAAGATCGTATATATTGAAGTGGTGCATGGACCGGATAAAATGATTAAGACGCTGCAGCGAATCGGGAATGTGGCTCCTATGAACTGCACAGGAATTGGGAAACTTCTGCTTCTGAATAAAACGGAAGAGGAACTGGATGCTTATTTTGATCAAAACGAGTTTGTTGCTTATACGGAAAATACAATGGTAACCAAGGACGAACTGGTGCCTGCGCTGGAAAAGATCAGGAAGGAGGACATGGCCTTTGACAACGAAGAGTGTGAGCTGGGAGTGAGATGCATTGCACTTCCCATCAGGGACTATACAGGAAAGGTAGTTGCCGGAATGAGCATTACGGGTACGGTATATAAACTTTCCGATGCGTTTGTTGAAAAGATTATGCCTTTCTTCAGAGAAGAGGTTGAGGAGATATCCAGGATACTGGGGTATGAAAAGAGCTGCACCCAATAAACGGGTGCAGCCTTTTTTTAAGCGGAGTTACTGTTCAGGAAAGCGGACATACGTTCTGCGGTTCGCCGTCCAGATAGCGGTATACATTTTCAAAAACGATGTGGGCACGGCGTATCATGGATTCTTTGGAAGCAAAAGCGATATGGGGAGTTAGGATGGTATTCGGGGCTTTAAGCAGCGGATAATCGGACGGAAGAGGCGGCTCCATATCGAACACATCGATACCGGCTCCGGCCAGCTTTCCTTTCTGCAGCAGATGGGCCAGGGCGGCATTGTCAACGATCGGGCCGCGGGCGCAGTTAATGAAAATTGCATGCGGCTGCATCAGAGAAAGCTTCTGCCCATCCAGCAGATGATACGTTTCCGGCGTGTTAGGGACATGAAGAGATACAATATCGCTTTGGCGCAGCACTTCATCCAGGCTGTAATAAGCAATCCCCATCGCCTGGGCTGCAGGAGAAATGGAGCGTGAGTAGGCGATCACATGGGCGCCGAAGGCTTGGAACAGGCGGGCTGTCTGAAGGCCAATTCTTCCCGTGCCGATGATGCCGACCGTCTTACCGGCAATTTCAAGCCCTGTGAACGGACTGCCGGTTCCGGAATTTCTTGCGGCTTCGTTGCAGGCCGGAAGTTTGCGATACAGGCTCAGTACGAGGCCGATTACCAACTCGGCCACGGTCTGATTGGAATAGTTGGCGCTGTTGCAGATCGTGATCTGATGTTCTCTGCAATAGGAAAGATCGATATGATCAATACCCGTAAATGCAACAGAAAGCATTTTCAGAGAAGGATTGCCCTCCATCGCCGATGCGGGATAGGGCGTATTTGCCAGCATCACAATTTCGCAGCCTGATGAACGGGCAGCAAGTTCCGCAGGGACAGTTGTTTTCTGCGGGAAGAAGAGAAATTCATGTCCTTTTTCCTTTAATGGCGCTGCCAATTCTTCTATCAAAGATTCCTCTACACCGAGAGGCTCGATTAAGCCGATCTTCATACGTTTTACCCTCCATATAAAACAAATATAATTTTGAAAATTAAAATAAAGTTGTGATATATGAAATCAAAATTATTATATGCCTATGGGAATACAAAAGTCAAGTAGGTAGAAATG
>OLQH01000275.1_pt1 | contig 59178 bp, 53 predicted proteins | sample 1672671 | NCBI WGS metagenome assembly OLQH01 (sample SAMEA3136712, study PRJEB25190) | human gut metagenome
TCCTTTGTTCCCGCAGCATCCCCGGTTATACAGAGGTCCTTAGAGGGGACGCTTCCGCTCGGATAACCACGCAGCGGTACTAAGGCTGCAAAGGACGCAGCCTAAGGACCGGCGTGTTTATAACGCCCCTTACAGGATCCTCTGTATAACCGGGGATGCTGCGGGAACAAAGGATGGACGATCCCAACTGGCGAAGCGGGAGCTGCATCGTTACTAGTTAAATAATGTCCATGACATCTTTTACGGACTGTACTCCAATCAGCCGTATCCCTTCCGTTTTCGGCAGCTTGTCCAGGCATACCTTGGGAAGGACACAGGTTTCAAACCCCAGCTTCTTCGCCTCGGACACACGGATGGCCGCCTGGCTTACGGCCCTTACTTCACCGCTTAACCCCACTTCCCCGAAGGCGATCATATGCTCTTCGATAGGCCGGTTCTTAAAGCTGGAAATTACCGCCATGACAATGCCCAAATCTATGGCCGGTTCCTGTACTTTCATTCCTCCGGCAATATTTACATAGGCGTCGCAGCCCGATATCTGCAGCCCCAGACGCTTCTCCAGGACCGCTATTAAAAGATTGACCCTGTTAAAATCGGTTCCTGCCGCCTGTCTTCTCGGAAACCCGAAATTGCTCTGACAGACCAGCGCCTGGATCTCCACCAGTATCGGCCTTGTCCCTTCCATGGAGCAGGAAACCACGGAGCCGCTGGCCCCTTCCGGCTTCCCGTTAAGCATGAACTCAGACGGGTTTTTCACCTCACAAAGGCCTTCCTGGCGCATCTCGAAGACCCCGATTTCGTTGGTCGAGCCAAACCGGTTTTTCACTCCCCGCAGAATACGGTAGGAAGCATGTCTGTCCCCTTCAAAATACAGAACCGTGTCCACCATATGTTCCAATACCCTGGGGCCGGCAACCGTACCCTCCTTGGTAACATGTCCCACAATAAATATGGATATCCCGTAGCCCTTCGCCAGCTTCAGGAAAACTCCCGTGGATTCCCTCACCTGGGAAACGCTGCCCGGAGCCGCGGAAACCTCCTCCTGGTACATAGTCTGTATGGAGTCAATAATTACGATCTCCGGCTTTTCCCGGGTAATCGCCCCTTCGATTTCCCCCAGATTGGTTTCACATAAGAGCTGCAGGGTATCGCGGAACTGTCCGATACGCTGGGCTCTCATTTTGATCTGCTGCAGGGATTCCTCCCCGGAAATATAGAGAACCTTTTTCCCCGATTCCGCAAGAAGCCTGCACATCTGCAGCAGAAGGGTGGATTTTCCGATGCCCGGATCTCCTCCCACAAGCACCAGAGAACCGGGCACCACTCCGCCGCCCAGCACCCGATCCAGTTCTCCGATTCCCGTAAGAATGCGCTCTTCCTTATCCATGGAAATTTCCGACAGGATGGAAGGACGCTTCCCCTGGGAGGAAAGTCCCTGGGAGCGTTCCGCGGCTCCGCCTTTTCCGGAAGACTTTCTGACCGGTTCCTCCACAAAGCTGTTCCATGTATGGCAGCCGGGGCACTGTCCCATCCATTTCGCTGATTCATAACCGCATTCCTGGCAATAGAATATGGTTCCTGATTTTGCTTTTGCCATTTCTCAAAAAGGGGTGCGGCTGATACCGCACCCCTGTCCTCCTGTACTTTTTTCCGTTTAGCAGTGCCTATTTATGGATGTCTACCTTCACTTCTCCCGCTCCTGCAAGTTCCACTGAAAGACTCAGCTTTCCTCCCAGATTTGTGCACATTCTTCCGGCATCCTCTTCGTTAATCCGTACGTCATATTCCGTATCATCCTGAAGTCCGATGGTCAGCTGGGCATCCTCCTGTCCCTCTACCACAAAGCTTACGCCGTCCTCGCTCTCCAGAAAGTTCAGCACGCTGGTTCCCGGTACGGATTCATAAACGAACATACCGTTTTTCTCCAGCTTCGTCATCGTCTGATAGGTTTTCACCTTATACAGATCTCCTTCGTGGGAAAAGTCCTCCAGCTTCGCTTTCTCCGCAAGGGTGTGGTTTCCAAAACTGATGCTGCCGTCTGCCTCTGCACGGATTAACTCTTCTACTACTGCCATTTCTTTTGTCCTCCTTAAATATGGTTCGTCCTTTTGCTTTATCCTCCGTCACCGACGGTATTCCTCTATTTTTTTACCTGGAACGTAATTTTTCCTTCCTTGCAGCCTACGGTTACATTATCTCCCGGCTGAATGCGTCTTGCAAGGATTTCTTCTGCCAAAGCGTCCTCAATCATATTCTGAATCGCTCTCTTCAAAGGGCGGGCCCCCATTTTTAAGTCAGAATGCTTCTCCACAATAAAATTCTTTGCGGCAGGCGTAATGGTCAGATGAATATTCAGCTGCTTGCTGCACCGATCCGTTAAATCTCTGGACAGGAGCGTGATGATCTGTTTCATGTTTTCCTTGGTCAAAGGATGGAACACCATGATTTCATCAATCCGGTTTATGAATTCCGGCTTGAACAGGCGCTTAACCTCTTCCATAACACCGGCCTTCATTTTTTCATAGTCCTTCTTTTCATCCGTATGGGCGGAAAAGCCGAGATTCTTGGGATCTATGATGCGCTGTGCACCGGCATTGGAGGTCATGATAAGCACCGTATTTTTGAAGCTCACCTTCCTGCCCTTGGAATCCGTTATATGGCCGTCGTCCAACACCTGCAGCAGGATATTGAACACATCCGGATGAGCCTTCTCCACTTCGTCAAACAGTACGACAGAATAAGGATTCCTGCGCACCTTCTCGGAAAGCTGGCCGCCGTCGTCAAAGCCCACGTACCCCGGAGGGGATCCAATCAGCTTGGAAACGGAATGGCCTTCCATATACTCCGACATATCGATACGTATCAGAGCATTCTCAGAACCAAACATCGCCTCCGCAAGAGCCTTGCTCAGCTCAGTCTTCCCGACACCTGTAGGCCCCAGAAAGAGGAAAGAGCCGATAGGCCGCCTGGGATCCTGAAGGCCGACCCTGCCCCTGCGCATGGCCCGGGCTACGGCGCTCACAGCCTCTTCCTGGCCGATAACCCTCTTATGCAGGATTCCTTCCAGCTTCAGAAGGCGCTCACTTTCTTTTTCCTCCAGCTTGCTCACGGGAATTTTGGTCCACATCGCAACCACGCCTGCGATGTCATTTTCCGTAACCACTTCCTTTTGGGCTGCGTTCTTCTTTTCCAGCCGCATCTTCCTCTGGTTCAGCTTCTTAAGCAGTGCATCCTGTTCCCGCTTCCACTCACCAGCCTGGGCAAAAGCTTCTATCCGGATAGCTCCTTCTATCTTCAGATCCAGTTCCTTCACCTGTTCATTCAGCTTCCGGATATCCTCCGGCGGCTCCATATGCTGCAGCCGCACGGCAGACGCCGCTTCATCAATCAAATCAATGGCTTTATCCGGCAGCCTCCGGTCATTTATATAACGGCTTGACAGCCTTACAGCAGCTTCTATTGCTTCCGGAAGGATTTTTACCTTATGGTGCTCTTCGTATCTGGGCGTCACGCCCTCAAGAATACGGACAGCCTCTTCTTCCGTAGGCTCCTCTACATTCACCGGCTGGAACCTGCGTTCCAGTGCGGCGTCCTTTTCGATATATTTCCGGTACTCGGTGATGGTGGTGGCCCCGATCAGCTGTATTTCCCCTCTTGCCAGAGAAGGCTTCAGTATATTGGAGGCATCAATCGCGCCTTCCGCACCACCCGCACCGATAAGCGTATGAAGCTCATCCAGGAACAGAAGGATATTGCCGTCATCGGTCACTTCCCGGATCACTTTTTTAATGCGCTCTTCAAATTCGCCGCGGTACTTGCTTCCGGCTATCATTCCGGATAAATCCAGCATCAGAACCCTTTTATTCTTTACCGTATCGGGAACCTCGCCCGCTACGATTCTGGCAGCCAGCCCTTCCACAATGGCGGTCTTGCCTACTCCGGGCTCCCCAACCAGACAGGGGTTATTCTTCGTCCTCCGGCTTAATATCTGGATGACACGGCTGATTTCCTCTTCCCTGCCAATAACCGGATCCAGCTTGCCGTCCCTGGCCAGGGCCGTCATATCGCGGCTGTACTGCTCCAGAGTGGGCGCTCCCCCTTTTTTCTTCTGCTTTTTCATCAGATCCTCTTTATACAGCCCGGGCTCCTGTCCCATAGCCGCCAGAGTATCCATATACAGCTTCTGGGGCTGCAGGCCGCAGGTATTCAGCAATCTGACGGCCACATTCTCCCCTTCCTTTAAAAGGGAAAGAAGGATGTGCTCCGTTCCGGTAAGTGCGCTGCGGAATCTTGCTGCCTGTCTGTGGCTTTCCTCAAGAATAGTCATAGCCCGGGGGGAATAACCATCCCGTTCTTTAACCGGTGTTTCTGATACCGGCGCGATCAAATCTTCAATCATTTCACGGATTTCCAATTCATTGGCACCATTCTCTATCAACACTCTGGCTGCCACACCGGTGCCCTCCTCCAGGAGCCCCAAAAGAATATGCTCAGTTCCCACATAATTCTGTTTCAGCTTCCTGGCGGCCTTCTCAGCCAGTATAAGGGCCGTTCTGGCCTTATCCGTATACTGTGACTGCATTATTCCAGTCCTCCATATTCTTCATAAATTTCGTCAATTAAAGCATGCACTTCTTCCCGGGAAATATTCTTGCAGCTCGCCTTCGCCAGCAGGACCCTGAGTTCATCCCGGACATCCAGCATAGCCTGCTTCTTTCCCTCGTCAACAGCGATTACCGCGCCTTTTCTTCTGTCTACCTTCACATAGCCTTCCTGTTTCAGCACGGTATATGCCTTATTCACCGTATGCATATTAATACCAATGGTGTCGGCAAGCTGTCTCACACTGGGAAGTACATCCCCCTCATGAAAACGGTTGGTAGCGATTCCCAGAATGATCTGGTTCCTCAGCTGAATATACAATGCCTCATCACTGCTGAAATCAATCTCTATATACATATCCAATACGCATCGCTCTTCTTTCTGTGTTTCTTTTGTTATATTTATAGTATAACAGTGAGCACATCCTGTCAACCGTTTTCATCGGACACCGGCGCATGCCGTTCTTCTCTGTTCCAGTCTATTCCATATAAAGATTATGGGAAAAAGCCGCTGCAGTCCATCCCAGCGGCTTTATCTTTTATCTGCGGCTGTTATCAGTCAGCCAGGTTTTTCTTATTTCAAATCCAGAAATTCAAAATCCAGATCGTCATCCTCATCTACATCAAGGAAATCGCGGGGCTTATAATTCTGGGATTTCCTGCTTTTTCCTGAGGAACGGGAGCTTTTTCTGGGCGGCTCATCATAGGACACTTCCCTGGAATACATATCATCCTCATCCTCGTCTTCGTCCATATCCTCGTCGTCTTCGTCCTCATCATCCTCTTCGTAATATCTGCTTCTGCGGGCCGGTTTCTTTTTATTTCTGCTTCCTCTGCCGCTCCTGCTTCTTCTGGGGACATAGTCGTCGTCATCCTCGTCGTCGTCCATATCCTCATCGTCTTCGTCCTCATCATCCATGTCTTCATCATCTTCTTCATCGTCATCGTCGCCATATTCGTCATAGCCGTCCTCATATGCCGCTTTCAGCTTGAAGATCATGACGGTTACCACAATGACCAGGAGACCGATAATAACGGCAAGAATAATAATGATAAGCCGGAGACTGCCTGTCTGTTTTTCCATGGTATCGATATTATTTTCATTCGTCTGGGCCGCACCGAGAAGATCGGAAATTTTATACCTGGTGCCTTTCACATTGTCGTTCAGGTACCAGTCATTATTTCCTGTCCCGTCGTCCGCATAGCTCACATCATAATCATTGGTGGAAGGAGCGGTGTCCGAAGGAGCTTCGGAGGGTGTTTCCTCAGGAGTTTCAGCCGGAGCCTCAGGCTGGGCGGTCTCCGTTACCTCCAGTGTATCTTCACGGACATAACCATTAATCGCTTTTCCATCCTTTTCCCCTGTGATCTGATACCAGACTTTCCCGTCACTTCCTGTCGTCTCCCCGGTAACATCCATGACATCACCTGAGGAAAGACTGCCTACCACGCTGGAGCTGGTTGAGGCTTCAGAACGAACACGTGCACTGGCCGCAATAATCTTGATTTTAGATGCCGTGGATCCGTTTATGCCTTCCTCAGAGTTTTCGTTGATGATGTTGTTTACTTCCTCATCATCTATATTCACTTCCGCTCCGTCAGCTCCCCCTGCATCTCCATTTCCCTCATTACTGCTGCTGCCCTGACTTCCCTGGCTCCCCAGCGTATTCGCCGCATAGCCTGTCAGAGTGGTCTGCCCCGGTAGAGCAGCGCAGAAAATAATCGCTGCCATAACAGCCGTTATCCGAAGCAAAAATCCTGTACTTATTTTTTTTATCCTGTTCATGTTCCTGACCCCTTTACCTTTTGTGGTTTACGCCTCATCTATAGCTTTACCGATATCCGTACGCATATACTTATTGGCAAAGTCTACCCAGCCGGCCGCTTTATAGGCATTGGCCCTGGCCGCTTTCAGATCGTCTCCCGTAGCGGTAATTCCAAGCACCCTGCCGCCGTTCGTCACGATATTTCCCTGACTGTCGAATTTGGTTCCGGCATGGAAGCAATAATACCCGTCGGCATCTTTGAATTTTTCAAGTCCGCTGATTTTCAGGCCTTTTTCATACTTCACAGGATACCCCCGGGAAGCGAGTACCACACATACCGCAGCATTATCTTCAAACTGCAGATCTATTTTATCCAGCGTGCCGTCTATACACGCTTCCATCACATCCACAATATCATTTTTCATGCGTGGAAGCACAACCTGCGCCTCAGGATCTCCAAATCTGGCATTATATTCCAGAACTTTGGGACCTTTCTGTGTCAGCATCAGGCCGAAGAAAATAATTCCCTTGAATTCCCTTCCTTCTTTTGCCATGGCATCCACTGTGGGCTGATAAATATATTGTTTACAGAAATCATCCACTTCTTTCGTATAAAAAGGGGATGGGGAAAAAGTTCCCATTCCGCCGGTATTCAATCCCTTGTCTCCGTCACAGGCACGCTTGTGATCCTGGGCGGAGGTCATAATCCGGATGGTTTTTCCGTCTACAAACGAAAGCACGGACACTTCCCTTCCGGTCATAAATTCTTCCACCACCATACGGTTTCCGGCAGCGCCGAACTGTTTGTCCAGCATAATGCTTTTTACACCCTCAAGCGCCTCTTCCTTCGTATTGCAGATAAGGACGCCTTTGCCTAAAGCCAGGCCGTCCGCTTTGAGAACAACAGGATAATCCGCTGTTTCCAGATAAGCCTCCGCCTTTTTGGCATCATCAAATGTTTCATAGGCTGCCGTGGGGATGTTATATTTTTTCATTAAATCCTTGGAAAAAGCCTTGCTGCCTTCCAGAATGGCAGCATTCTTCCGGGGGCCGAATACGCGCAGACCCGCCGCCTCCAGCACATCCACAAGTCCTGCCGCCAGAGGATCGTCAGGTCCCACAATGACCAGATCCACTTCTTTTTCTTTGGCAAAAGAGGCAATTCTATCAAACTCATCCACTCCAATGGGCACACATTCCGCCACCTCGGCAATCCCTGCGTTCCCCGGAGCACAATATATTTTATCTGCTTTCGGGCTTTCAGCCACGGCCACAGCAATCGCATGCTCACGGCCGCCTCCGCCTACAATCAGAATTTTCATTTGTATCTCACCTTTCCGTCTGTTACGCTTACTTTCCCGTTGGCAATCAAATCAATAGCCCTGGGAAGGATCTGCCACTCCGCTTCTTCCATCACACGCAGCTGAAGGCTTTCCGGCGTATCATCCTCCAGCACCTCCACGCTTTTCTGCAGAAGAATCGGCCCTGTGTCCGTCCCTTCGTCCACAAAATGCACGGTGGCTCCTGTCACCTTAACACCCCGGGCCAGCGCCGCTTCATGAACCTTAAGCCCATAAAACCCTACGCCGCAGAAAGAAGGGATTAAGGAAGGATGGATATTGATGATACGGTTCCTGTAATTTTCTATCATGGCAGCCGGTATGGTCACCAGAAAACCGGCCAGCACAATCAGATCCGGACTATAGGAGTCCACCTTATCAAGAAATGCCTGATTGAACGCCGCCCTGTCCGGAAAATCCCTGGGTGAAAGGCAGACGGCATCAATACCGCTCTGCCCGGCCCTGGTTAACGCGTAGGCGTTTTTATTATTGCTGATGACTCCCACTATCTCCGTATTGGTTATTCTGCCGTCTCTGATAGCATCCATAACAGCCTGCAGATTGGTTCCTCCGCCGGATACACAAACCAGAATTCTCAGCATAATTCAACTCCCTTTTCCCCGGCCTTCACTTCACCGATGATATAAGGAATTTCCCCTGCTTCACGAATGGCTGCCACAGCACTTTCCGCCTGTGCGGGATCCACCGCCAGAATCATACCGATTCCCATATTATATGTATTATACATCATCTGCTCATCAATATTACCCTTGCTGGCAAGAAGCCTGAAAATGGCAGGAACTTCATAGCTGTCCTTCTTTACGAAAGCGCGCACGCCTTCAGGAAGCATACGGGGAATATTTTCATAAAATCCGCCGCCGGTGATATGGCTGCAGGCCTTAATGGCAACTCCTGCATCCTTTACTGCCTTCAATGCTTTCACATAGATTTTGGTAGGGGCAATCAACGCCTCTCCCAACGTTTTCCCCAGCTCCTCATAATAGGTATCCAGGGATTCCTTAGTCATTTCAAAAACTTTTCTTACCAGTGAAAAACCATTGCTGTGAACTCCGGAGCTTGCCATTCCGATAAGCACATCTCCCGGCTTCAGATTTTCTCCGGTAATCAGCTTCTTCTCATCAACGATGCCCACAGCAAATCCTGCAAGGTCGTATTCGTCCTCAGGATAAAAGCCGGGCATTTCCGCAGTCTCGCCGCCAATCAGGGCAGCACCCGCCTGCTTACAGCCATCTGCCACACCTTTTACGATAGTGGCAATTTTTTCAGGATAGTTCTTTCCGCATGCAATGTAGTCCAGGAAAAACAGCGGTTCCCCGCCTGCGCAGGCAATATCATTCACACACATAGCCACACAGTCGATTCCCACCGTATCATGCTTATCAAGCAGAAACGCAAGCTTCAGCTTCGTTCCCACGCCGTCCGTTCCGGAAACCAGAGTAGGCTTTTCCATCCCCTGGAAGCTTTCCAGGGAAAAAGCCCCTGAAAATCCGCCAAGACCGCCCAGCACCTCAGGGCGCATGGTTTCCTTCACATATTTTTTCATAAGTTCTACCGATTTATACCCTGCTTCAATATCTACACCAGCGTTCTTATAATCCATCATGTCCTCCGTTTATACGAAGCCCGTCAGGTATCGCCATCCGGGTTCCCGCATTGTTTTTATCTGCTTATTTGCTGTAATTCTTATAGCCCACTTCCTGAAGGTGTGCATCCTTCTTCTGAACGCTTTCCTTAAGGCCCTGGGAATAATTTTTCAATTTCTCAAGAAGCACGGCATCCGATGTAGCAAGAATCTTTGCTGCAAGAAGACCTGCATTCGCTCCTCCGTTAATCGCCACCGTAGCCACCGGAATTCCGCTGGGCATCTGAACGATGGAATAAAGAGAATCCCTTCCGCCGAGAGAAGTCGTATGCATAGGAATACCAATAACCGGCATAGGGAAAATTGCAGCACACATACCCGGAAGATGCGCAGCCATACCCGCACCCGCTATAATTACCTTGAACCCTTTTTCTTCAGCGCTCTTTGCATATTCAAAAAACACATCCGGTTCCCTGTGTGCGGAAATAATCTTCATCTCATAAGAAATCCCCAGCTCCTCCAGAATATCAGCCGCCTTTGCCATTACAGGCATATCCGAATCACTTCCCATTACAATACCAACCTGTGCCATTGGTTCTCCTCCTTCATCCTCTTGGACCTGATCCCGATCCCCTGCCGAAGGCTCCATACGCCCGTCCACTCGGCAAAAGACCCACAAAATCAAGCCGGTAATATTTCAACCTACAGTGTACTAAACTTTTTCCCGATATGCAACATCAACCACCCCGAATTAATAAAAAATTCAACTTTTACTCCCAAAGGGATATTTTTTTTGGAGGGAATGGATTATAATGTTGTTACCAACGAGCAGCAATCTCGTGAAGAGGAAAACCAGAATGGGAAACAACCGGCACGCCCCACCGCCGGCTGCTTCCCAGTACAGTGTTGCATTAATATTACAGTAATGAGTGCTTGATATTCCTGTCAGCACAAGGCGGAGGAGGGAGGCGATGCGGTGGCATCGTTGACCGACGACAACGCGGTGCTGGCGGGAATAGCGAGTGCTCATTACTGTGATATTAATGCAACGCTGTACTAGATGCCCCGGGCCGCCAAAGGCGCGGCAGGCCGGAGTGGGAACGGCAGGAAAAGGAGGGACACAGACGGGAGTGGGAACTTTTTTTATCTGTACCTAGGGGTATGTTAACTGGCAAAGATAATTGCAAAGGACATGTATTTTGAAAGGAAAATATGATATGGTACGAGTTGGAAAAGGTGAGATGGGATTTATCGGGCATTTGTTTGAGAACTGGGATGAGACGATGATTTGGTCTTGTCTGCAGGGGGTAATGGGGGAGGCTTGGGCGGATTCTTTGCCTGATGCGCGTAGTGCTCAGATTGTGACGGGGGATTTTTGTTTTCTGGCGGGGGCGCCGGATGGGGAATTAGTGGGGAATATTCCTGCTTCTTTTCCGTCCCGGAGTATTCTTATGGCTTCCCGGGATGAGGGTTGGGGGGAATTGATTGAAGCTTGTTATGGGGATAGGTGTGTTAAGTTCAGGCGGTATGCGCTGAAGAAGGAGAAGGGGGTTTTTGAGAGGGATGTATTGGAAAGTTATGTGGGGAGGCTGCCGGAGGGGTATGTTATACGGCCGATAGATGGGGAGCTGTATCGGCGTATTTTGTCTGAAGAGTGGTCGCATGATTTGTGTTCGCAATTCCGGGATGAAGGGCATTTTATGCAGATGGGTGTGGGGTTTGTGGCTCTTTGGGGAGAGGAAATCGCGGGAGGGGCTTCTTCTTATACTGTATATAGGGAGGGGATTGAAATCGAAATTGATGTGAAGGAGGCTCACAGGAGGAAGGGGGTAGCCAGGGCTTGTGCGGCCAGGCTTATTCTGGAGTGTCTGGATCGGGGTATTTATCCCAGCTGGGATGCCGCGAATCCGGAATCCCTTCATTTGGCGGAAACTCTTGGGTATCATTTTGATGGGTCTTATGTTACTTATGAGGTTCCTATTTGTAAGGAGACAGAAGAACGGAATCTTGGAAAGACAGAGGAGGATTAGGATGTATGAGAACCATCACATCTTTGGAGCGGAAATGGCAGGAGATTTTCTGAGGGAATTCGGCTACGACAAGACAAAGCTGGAATTGGTGCAGAAATGTATTTTAAATCACAGGGACAGCAAGGTAATGGAAAAACAATCCCCGGAAGAAATCTATGTGGCCGATGCGGATTCCATATCCCATTTCGATGCCGTCCCTTCCCTCTTTTATCTTGCCTATGTACAGCGTAAGCTGGGCATTGACGATGGAATTGACTTTGTAAAAAACAAGCTGAACCATAGCTATCAGAAGCTGTCCGAAAGGGGGAAAGAAATATATAAAGATAAATATGAGCAGGTTATTTCCCTGTTGGTATAGCCGCCGCCATAACCTTCCTGGCTGCATTGTTCATTTTCTGCACAAGCAATGTAGTATAGTACCATCTTCAGGTTTATATATTTCTCCTTTTTCACAAAGCAAAACTGTGTATCCTGCATTTTCTGCAAATTTTGCCAGTTCACTTGTTTCGAAGGTCTCCCAATACAATTCTGTATCTGCATACGGATAAAATCTGCGATCCTTCATAAAATTTATATAGTTATCTAACAAAAATCGATAATCGTGACCAGAAAAACTTAATAATCCGCCATTTTTTAAGACTCGTTTACATTCCGATAAAAATTCATGCTTATATCCATTACCATATAACAATCCAAATGTTTGTGCCCAAATAACAATGATATCAAATGAATTATTTTCGAAAGGCAATACATGTCCATTATACCAGTCGAAAGTAATATTATATCCCTTTTGAGACGATAATGTTTTAACTTGATTGAGAACTTCATGAGAAATATCAATGCCTGTTACTGTAAAATCCATATCCGATAAGACAAAAGCCTCTCTTCCTAATCCACACCCCACATCTAAAATTTTTGCTTTCTGTGGAAATAACTTTGAGACTGTTGATTCCCATTTTTTAAGCGTTGGCTTCTCCCAGTGCACCATTTCATCAACATTTTTCTTTGTTTCATACCATTCATTAACAATATTAATCACTTAATTTAATCTCCCATGATATTAACAGCCTGTTGCAGTATTCATACAGATTTACAGTATTTTATGAAGCAATATTTATCGTCGAGAGTGACAGGTTATTCTGCTGTTTTTTATTAATAGTCTTAAAACATCGTATAAGCTCTTATAAATGCTTATTGGTATCTTCACAAATGATTATATGACTACCCCTTTTCTATGATTTCTTTAGCTTCATGGAAAGACGCTAATTCCTGAATTGCAGAATCAATACCTTTATAGTTATTAAAAGCAGAATTGAATATATTTTTCTCTTTAATAATAAGTTTTTTTGTCTTCCATTCCATTTTACAATCTATATAACCTATAAATTGGTTTCCTACAAGGATTGAAAGAGGCCATTTCATCCCTTTTTTCTTGAAATACTCAAAGGAAAAGGAATAATCAAAAAATGTTTCCAGCCAATTTTTATCCCTGACAATTGTGTCCATTGGTGATATAAGCCGAACTTCATCTCTGTCCTCAGTTTGCTTAGAATGCAGAAAGTGCGTTTTGGAAGAATGGATATAATAATTTTTGCGTCCAATTTTATATGGAAGCTGTAATATCTTCTTCTCCAATACCAATTCCTGAAAAACAGGTAAAATATCAATGGTCGCAATACCGGATATGTGTGAAATGTGAACCGGATCGGTTACTCCTAAGGAAGCTATTAATTTTTCAACCATACAAATTATGGCCTGTTTTTCATCAATTGGTTTATCAGGCCAGTCTGTAATGCCCAGATTCTCTTTTAAAATATATACCGGCTCTCTGAAAGTTCCTGGATTCCGCCCGCAGGTCACAAGCTCCCCCTTGCGTACCAATCTATAAAAAGCACGAAATATGGGCAATTCGAAATTAGAGTCGTGTTCTCTTCTGTATTTATGCCATTCATACGATAAATTCAAATGCTCCCAAATTTGCTTCGCTGTCATTCCCTGCAATCCTGTTAGGCTCTCCTTTAATTTGCCTTCTGCAGATTGAATTTGAGGATTATTTGTAACCCTAAGCCAACTTTCATCGGAATCTCCCCATCTTACAATCCCTTTGGTTGCGGTACGGTATAATGCATATTCATCATATGGTACAAAAAACATATTCCGCTTGAATGCGAATGTTTCTATCACCTTAAATTCCTTATACGCCGCGATATCCAATTGCTCTACCGTAAAGTCTTTTTTTCTGTTCCAGAGCATCATATACTGATTTAAGTGTATAGTAGGGTTCGGATCATACTGTAACCCACAGATATCCGACACAATATTCTCAATACTTTCAGAACTTTTATTTCTTAAATGTTGACTTTCCAAAATTATATTGCGAATAACACTTTTATCATCAACTGTACTACTCATAAACATTCCCTTTACTTGCCCTTCACTAATAAGGTTGACATTACAGACAGGAAATTTGCTTAAACAAAGGCTTTTTCGCATATTTCTATTTATCGCTTTATATCTCCGCATAAGTTGGTTTTGTAAAGTTTGGCACCATTTTAATATCACAAGTAAACAATATAGGACCGTTTAGAACTGCCTTGCTTATGCCATTATGTTTCCCTTCCATTCCTTTGTTAAAAGTTCCGTGGCAAGCATAGAAAAAGGGTACCCTTTCCGTAAAATGCACCGCATTTTCTCTTGCTGGGAATATCCCAAACCCTTTAGCAAGTTAAGATTTTAATCATCTAATTCAATAGTATAAATTTCCTCCACAGGAAATGATATTTTTACTAACCCTACAGAAACAAACTTTCCACTCATTTTTCTAAACTCGTGCAAAATTAAATCACTAGCTTTATAAAAAACCTCTTCATCATCTTCTTTTGTAAGCGCTAATGTACAATGCGGCACCCATCTACCGGGGCAGTACCATTCCCAGCCAGTTATATCAAAATCTTGTAAGTATTCATGTAATTCTCTTTGAAATTGATACATACTATCATTCATTACAGGCGACGCAAAAATCGTCCTTGTATCATTAAACATTCCAATAGAGCCAATATATGCAGGCATTGGCTTATGTGTTTTTGCAAAATTATTTAATTGCTGTATACATTTCGTTTCATTAACATCATTAAAACAAGCCAATGTAAGATGTGGTCTGGTTTTCCATTCCAAAAACTTCGTACTCAATTTTTCATCAGCTACTCGTTTTGCTAAATTAAAAAGTTTTTGTTCCGTTTCTTTATCGTAATACAACTCTATTGCATATTGCATATTATTTACCTCCACTAATTCCAGCTTATTAGTATGATATTTCCTTATATTTGCCCGTATCGTTTTATATCGCCACGAGAAAATAGGACACCATTTGGGCACCAAAGCACCAAAAAGCATTGTTATTTTGTGTGCCTTAATCTTCTGAAAAACAGCATTTGCAAGGTTTCTCACAGTTTATGACTTTTCGATGACAAAATTCAAACACTATTTTTTATTGCCTGTAAATTTATCCATAAAACCTAATAATCCAAATATATTATCTGCCAGGGTATCGTCGATACTTGTCCACCAAAAACTATACCCCGGATAGTAAGGGCATAAATTATATTCCTTCTCCGCATACTGCACCGCGATTCTGGCAAATGGACGCTTCCCTGTTTTGTCGGTCTGTACGCAGTAGCGGCAGCCGTCGCAGCGCTTGATTCGTGACATTACAAAGTCCTGCACATGTTCCGGCATTTCATCAAAATGTTCCAGAAACAGCTTCATGCCGCCCGGTATACACACGCCTAAAATCCACGGTTCTTTACAGCAGGGTTCGTACCGCATCGATATGCCCGTGTGTTTGATTTTGTATTCAAAGCCACCCCGGGGTGTTTCTTCACTCCAGGCAGGGTTAGCATAGGTCAGGGAGAGCTTGCAGTCGCTGGCAGTGGTGTTGCAGATTTGAAAGGGCTTATAGCCGTGTGCTGTCATCCAGCCTTTCAGCTTGCCGAAAGCGGTATTATCAAAAGCCTTTTCAAAAATATCGGCGGCGTAAAGATACTCCTCGCGGAAACAGCAGTGAGCAAAGCGTGACGGCTGTTCAAAGCGTTCCAAATGTTCTTTTTTCGCCATCCATTCCCATGCGGGCGAAAGCTTCGTGAAATCTGCTATTCCCAATCCTGCGAGAATTTTCTTTTGCCGGGTGTTCAGTGTATATTCACTTCCGATACCCATCAGGTACATCTGCCAGATCAGGGTATCTACGGATTTACGGAATTTTTTCATGTTAGTCAGCGTTTCCTGTTCCGAATCCGATCTTCCGCTGAACAGCATCGGAGGGACGGCATCCTCGTGGAGTTTCGGCACAAAAAGCTGCGGCTCATCATAAGCCAGCTTATACAGCTTTTTCATAATATCGTAAAATTCCTTTTGCTCTTCGATGCTGACAGATGCAGATTCCTCGGGAATAAACAAAGGAAATACATCCAGATACCCCTGCGCAGTTCGCTGTTCCAAACTTGTGTATGTCATTTCCTCTTCCTCCGTAAAAATCAAAATCACTCCACTTCAAATGGTACTAACATATTTACTCAAATTATGTTCCGGTTCATTAAGCTCTTTGTATTCATTTGGAATTATTTTCGTTATTCTGATTGTATCATGATTCACGTTATATTTATATTAAATTTCACATCAAATAAGAGCTGTTTTCTCTGTTTATCCTGAAAACTGAGCAGGATAATTGTACTGCCAAAAATAAGATTCCGGCTGCAAGCAGTAACCCCATAAGGAAACCTTTCATTCATTGTAAGTATCCTTCCCCGTTACCTCATGCTATGATGTTGAAAGACAGGAAAGGAGATCACCGATATGAAACAACAGCTTCTTGAAATTGAATCCCTGTGCAAGGTTTATGGGAAAGCAGACAATCTGACGAAGGCTCTGAACGGCATTACCTTTCAGGTGATGACCGGTGAATTTTTAGGAATTATGGGAAGCAGCGGCTCCGGAAAATCTACGCTGCTCAATTGTATAGCAACAGTCATCCGGCCCAGCGGAGGCAGAATCAGCATGCAGGGGACCGACATACATTCTCTGAGCGGGGCACGCCTTGCAGAGTATCGCGGTAAAAAAATCGGATACCTGTTTCAGAATTTTGAATTGCTGGACAATCTTACCGGGCAGGAAAACATTTTATTGCCGCTTTCTCTGCACAATATTCCAGGGAAAGAAAGCAGGGAACGTCTGCAGTCACTGGCGGACTATCTGGAAATTACAGATGTGCTGGATAAATTTCCGGCACAGATGTCCGGCGGCCAGCAGCAGCGTATTGCCGCAGCGAGGGCACTGATACTCAGGCCGGATATTATTCTGGCGGATGAGCCTACAGGCGCTCTGGATTCCGGCAATGCAAAGGCGCTTATGGAGAAGCTGTCCGGATTGAACCGGGAACAGAACGCCACCATCCTCATGGTCACTCATGATACCAATGCTGCGAGTTACTGCAAACGGATCCTGTTTATCCAGGACGGCATCATTTTCCATGAACTGCGCAGGAGCCTGCCTGAAGAATCCCGGTCAGAGTTCTATGAACGGATTCTGAAGGTTATGGCACAGTTAGGAGGTGGCAGTGCAAATGTTCTTTGATTTGGTTTCCCGAAACAGCAGTCGGAGCAGAAAAGAAAACGGTCTTTTTTTTGCATCCCTGCTCATCTCCGTTATCGCCTTTTATATTATTTTATCCCTGTCCCAACAGGACGTAATAAAGTTTCTGATGAAAATGGAAAGCGACGCCGTCAAAAAGCTGGTTCGGATGATTCCTTTATTTTACGGAATGACCTTGATCATCCTGTTCTTCCTGGTTTATTTTGCAAGCAAATATCAGCTGGAGCGGCGCAGGCATGAATTCGGTATGTATCTTATGCTGGGAATGCGCCGTTCCAGGCTGTTTTTACTGCTGCTGGCAGAGGATGTGCGAAGCAGCGTGTTTGTGCTTGCCATCGGCCTGCCCTCCGCTGTCCTGCTGTCTGAACTAATCAGCTTAGTTACGGCACGTCTTGCAGGCCTGGGAATTATCGGACACCGTCTGAATATATCCCTAACAGCGATCCTATGGACCGCCATCGGCTTTGCCCTGATCAAACTGGCTGCCTTTATGATACTCAGCAGACGCATTGCAGGGGAGGAAATTGGGGACCTGCTTAATGAAACCCCGGATGGAACGAAAAAGGAGCTGCCCTCCGCCGTCTATGCACTGGCTCTCCTTACAGGAATCATACTGCTCGCGGCGGCATATGCCATGGCTATCTGTGGTTTTTCCTGGAACAGGGTTTCCCATATGGGACTCACCCTGCTGTCAGGCTTTGCCGGAACCATGCTGTTTTTTTTCGGCCTCCGCTCTTCTCTGGGATTGCTTGCAGATCGTACCGGCCGCAGGGAAAAGCTTCATGCCTTCACCTTCCGTCAGCTGCAGGAAAACGTAATTCATCGTTCCCATTCCCTTGCCATCAGCTCGCTGCTGATTCTGGCGGCGCTATGCTGCTTCGGCGCAGGAGTGGCAATCGCGCAGTTTTATAAGGATTCCGAACAGCATGTCCTCGATTACACGTTTCCTTGTTCGGAGGATCCTTCCGACATACGTAAGAAGCTGTCCGCCGCCGGATTTTCCGATGAATTTGACAATCTTTTTGAAATGAAAGTCGGGCATATCAATCCTGCAGAGGATTATGCCGCCGCTTTTTCCATGAACTCTCTCCTGAAGGAGCTGGAAAGCCTGCCTGACTCTCAGGACAAAGCGATTCTTCTGAACAATCTTTCCTATGAATATGCGCCGCATCTGATTGCGCTGTCAGGATACAACCGGCTGCTTGCTGTCTCCGGGCTTCCTGAGATAACACTTTCGAACGATGAAGCCGCGGTTTATATGGATACGGGGTTCACTGATTTCAATAAGCTCGCCATTCTGAACGAAATCCTTTCCGGCCGTCCGGAGGTACGGATTGCAGACAAAACCTTTCATCTGACCGGAAGCATTCATACTGTCAACCTGGTTGTCGATCATTCCATCACCCTCTCCTTTGCTCTAATCGTACCGGATGAAGTGTTTGAGCGCATGACGGACGGCGATTACACGGTTTATATGGATGCTGTGCTTTCCCAGGAAAGTCTGAAGGGCCAGAGTCTGCTGGAGGCAGTCTCCGAAACCAACGACAGGCTTACCCGGGCAGGCATCCCTTATGAAAGTTACCTGCAGAACATAGGAAGGCAGCTGTTTTATGTGGTATCTGCCAGCTATATTACCATCTATCTGGCGATTATTTTCATGATTGTTGCAAACACGGTATTGGGTGTACAGTTCCTCACACAGCAGCAGAAAAACCGGAGGCGCTATAAAACACTGATTCGGTTAGGCGCCCCCTATGAGGCGCTCTGCCATTCTGCCGGGAAACAAATCCGATGGTTTTTCGGGATTCCCATTGCAATGGCGGCGGTAAGCAGTCTTTTCGGCGTAAAGTCGCTGTTTGCAGGTCTGCTTCCATCCCGGAGCCAGCCGCATATTTTTACACTGATGTGGATATCTCTGGCTATGATTTTGCTGCTTGCTATAGTAGAATACATTTATATGGCTGCTGTTAAAAGGATGAGCTTCCGGTATCTGCTGACTCTCATGGTACCGGAACGGGAAGAATAAGAAAATAAGGGGGTGGGGTGCTTGAAACGGATCGCTGTCGTAGAGGATGAAGTCTATATGAGGGAAGAAATCGCAGAAATGCTGCGGAACGCCGGTTTTGAGGTGGATGAAATCATTTCCTTTGAGGATACTGCCGGCCAACTGCTCCGGTTATCTCCTGATTTGATCCTTTTGGACATCAATCTTCCTCAGGCAAGCGGCTTTCAGATCTGCCGGGAAATAAAGCAGAAAAGTGCGATCCCGGTACTGGTGCTGACTTCCCGCGATCAGATGCGTGATGAGCTTCATGCTTTGGAACTGGGTGCGGATGAATATCTGACAAAGCCCTGCCGGAAGGAGCGTCTGCTGGCTAGAACGGCTAATGTGCTGAAACGCTATGAAGGACGCTCCCATATGCTGGAAGGCCCGGGTTTTCTGCTGGATCGCCAGACCTATGCCCTTTACATTCATAACAGATCCGTGGTACTGCCCGGAAACCAGGGAAGACTTCTGGAAGCCTTTCTCACCCACGGCGCCAATCCCGTAAAAAAAGAGGACCTGCTTACCGCCCTGTGGGGAACCACGGAGTATATCGACGAAAATGCGCTGCAGGTCAATCTGACCAGACTGAAAAAGACTATGCAGGATCTGGAAATGTGCCTGAAAATCATACCCGTCCGCGGTGTGGGCTATCAGCTGATTCCTGAGGGAAATAATGATGCATAATATCTGGAAAATATGCAGGCAGTATATGCCCTGGCTTCTGCTGCTTCTCGGCATGGACTGTGCCTTTATCCTGATGCTTTGGCTTGCCGACATACAAGCCCTTCTGGCACTGTCCTCTGCCATTGTTCTTGGCACCATTATACTGTTTTCTGCTGTTCTTACAGCGGTATGTCTCCGGGAAAACCGGCGGCAGAAGGCGTTTCTGGCTTTTCTGAATACGCCGGAGGACTATCAGGAACAGCAGCTGCTCCGGCTCTCCGGAGCGGCAGAAAGTGATATGATCCGCCTTCTTGGCGCCGCTATGCGCCAAAATCAGCAGGAATACCAGCTTCTGAAAGGCCGGATATACGATTATGAAGACTATGTGGAAGCCTGGGCCCACGAAATCAAGACCCCCGTTTCCCTGCTCACTATGCTGCTTGATAACCGGCGGGATGACATATCCGAAAACGAACGTAAGAAACTTGACTATATCCGAAACCGGATACAGGAATCTGTTAACCAGATGCTTTTCTATGCACGCCTGAAAAGTGCCAGGAAGGATTATCTGCTGGAAGCCGTCCTGCTGTCCGAATGTACGGAGGATGTGCTGGAGGATTACCGCCCGCTGCTGGAAGAAAAAAGATTTCTGATAAACATGGACATCTGTGATTCCGTTGTTTTTTCTGATCGGAGGGGTTTACATTTCCTGCTCAGCCAGGTTATCAGCAACTGCGTAAAATACTGCCGGGACGATATCCGGCCGGAATTATCTCTTTCCTTTATACGTGAAGGAATTTACGACTCATTAACCATCCGCGACAACGGTATCGGTGTTCGCAGCAGTGATCTGCCTTATATTTTTGAAAAGGGCTTTACCGGGGATTCCGGGGCAGGCAGGAAAAAAGCCACCGGCATGGGGCTGTATCTGGCAAAAGAAATTGCCGATGATCTAAAGCTGCTGCTGGAAGCGGATTCCCGGTGGGGAAAGGGATTTGTGATGACAATCAAATTTCCTGTAATCAATTAAAGGAACAGCTCACTAAAACTGATATGCTCCCTGTCAGGCAGACAAGTTTTGCCGCATATTCCTCATCAATGACTGCTCATTTAATTCATTTTTTTATATATCATTCCCATGGCAGTCCAGCGCTCGCAGATCTGTGAACCAGAAATAATGATTCTATTCTCTTCAAATCGCAGGATAGTTGGCAGCCAATCCACATAAAACTCATTGTCTGTTTTGGGAAAAAGCGCTCTTATTTTCCCGGTCGGATCTGTTATGGTAAGGCCATCAACATTGATTACAAAACCTGCTTCTTCATTTTTATAAACACCATTTTGCGGAAAAGCTTTCGGGCCCGGCAGACGATGGATATCTAAAAATGAGAGCATCTCATCTTCAAGGCTCTCCCAGTTTCCATTCGAAATTTCAAATGATATTTTGTTTATCTGAAGGGAAGCAAATAACAAATTCGCCATATCGGCGTAATCCCGAAGGAACTGTTTAAAGCTTTCCGCTCCGGGCGGCTTATCCGCATAATATGGCTGGTCTTTGTCCCTGTTCCATACATATTCCAGGTATGATATACCTCGATCTTTCACAAGATAATCAATTGTCGCTTCGGTATTTTCCCTGTAAAAATAGAGCAGACACGGATTTAGCGGCCGGATTATATCTCCAATCTGCTCAATAAAGCTTTGCAGCTCCTGGTAAGGTCTGTTCTTAAACAAAAAGGTGAAAATCTGGAACTGGAAGACTGCGCTGTCTATGATATAGACTTTATCCCGATTTTCCAACGCTTTCCGGGTAAAATACTCCCACTTTTCCAAGGCAAATTTTTTGTATACATCAATGGGAAAATTCCATACGTCATATTCCAATAATGCCTGATAAACCTTACTGTCGATTTTATCGCCGCAGTTCCATTGAAGTTCAGGCAGATGAATACCAACGGTACTCTTTCTGAATACAGCTATGCTATTGAGAATATCCGCTGTTTGCGGATACGTTTTTATGAATTTATCATATTCCTCATATGTCATCCCAGCCTCATCAAAAAACAACACGGGATGCGGCATAGCCACTTCATGTATCCACTCCGTTTTCATGCTGCTGCGTTCAAGCTGTATCTGTATAAACCGGGAATTCGTCGTTTTGCCCGTAGAAGGCATACCCTCTAACATGATTAGCTGCGAATCAATCATAATTATTTTCCTCTTAGACTTCAAAACCGGCGCAGCCTGTGCTGCGCCGGTATCATTTTTCATCTTAAACTTAAATTTCATTTCCGGGGAATTTGGGGATTCCGTCAAACCCTGCCTGTAAGTCGGCATCGGAGGGAATGTAATCGCTCATTTCTCCGTTGTGGAACTTTTCATAGGCAACCATATCGAAATAGCCGGTTCCGGTCAGACCGAATACAATGGTCTTTTCTTCCCCTGTTTCCTTGCATTTCATAGCTTCGTCGATGGCTACGCGGATGGCATGGCTGCTTTCCGGTGCGGGAAGGATACCTTCCACTCTTGCGAACTGCTCTGCTGCCTGGAATACGGCGGTCTGTTCCACGCTGCGGGCTTCGATGAAGCCATCATCGTAAAGCTGGGAAAGGATGGAGCTCATGCCGTGGTAGCGGAGGCCGCCTGCATGGTTTGCGGAAGGGATAAAGCCGCTTCCCAGTGTGTACATTTTGGACAGCGGGCATACTTTCCCGGTATCGCAGAAATCGTATACAAATTTTCCTCTGGTAAGGCTGGGGCAGGATGCGGGTTCCACGGCAATGAACTGGTAATTCTTTTCTCCTCTGAGGACTTCGCCCATAAACGGGGAAATCAGCCCTCCCAGGTTGGATCCGCCGCCTGCGCAGCCGATGATGACATCCGGTACGATATCGTATTTATCAAGGGCGGCCTTTGTTTCCAGTCCGATTACGGTCTGATGAAGCAGTACCTGGGAAAGAACGCTTCCTAATACATAGCGGTAACCTTCCTGGTTTGTGGCAGCTTCCACAGCTTCGGAAATAGCGCAGCCCAGGCTTCCCGTGGTTCCGGGGTGCTCTCTCAGAATCTTTTTGCCTACCTCAGTGAACTCAGAGGGGGAAGGGGTAACCTTTGCCCCATAGGTACGCATTACTTCGCGGCGGAAGGGCTTCTGTTCATAGGATACCTTTACCATATATACCTGGCAGTCCAAATCGAAATAGGAACAGGCCATGGATAATGCGGTTCCCCACTGTCCTGCGCCGGTTTCCGTGGTAACGCCCTTAAGTCCCTGCTGTTTTGCATAGTAAGCCTGGGCGATGGCGGAATTGAGCTTGTGGCTGCCGCTGGTGTTGTTGCCTTCAAATTTATAATAGATCTTCGCCGGTGTCTGCAGCTTTTCCTCCAGGCAGTAGGCTCTCACGAGGGGGGAAGGACGGTACATTTTATAAAATTTTCTGATTTCATCCGGTATATCGATGTATGCATCCGTATCATTCAATTCCTGCTTTACCAGTTCATCACAGAAAACATGCCTCAGTTCTTCAAAGGTCATGGGCTGCAGAGTGCCGGGATTCAGAAGCGGAGCCGGTTTATTTTTCATATCGGCCCTCACGTTATACCACTGCTTGGGCATCTCCGATTCTTCCAGATAGATTTTGTAGGGAATTTCTTTGTTCGCCATAACTTTCTTCTCCTTTTTTAGAATTGTATGATAACAGCATAACAAAAACCGCCTCAAGTTATCCCATCGGGAATGCTTGAGGCGGTAATAATCCTGTTATTATCGCGGTACCACTCAAATTGACGTTTCGTCCACTCTTTCCATACGGCTGGAAATAAATTCCATACCATATGCATGCACAACTATGCACGCCGGATTGATAACGGGCCCGGATTCCCGCCGACGCCTACTTCATTCAGGCCGGCCTCAAAAGTCCATTCAGCATGAGTTCCTATACCGCATTTCCACCAGCTGCGGCTCTCTGAAATATTTCCTGATGCTTACTACTCTTTCTCACAGGTTTGCTTTTTCTGTTAATATCTAACTTATAGCAAATTACAAATTATGTCAAGAGATAAATTTAACTTATTGTCTATATCAGTGTAAATTTAGCTTATTGCCTGTAACAGCATATTTTGTTATACTGTTTTTAGTAATATAAGGACAGCGGCCGGGCAATACCGGGCGCGGCTTGAAATAATACAGGAGAATTCTATATGAAATATGCTCTGCGTCTGTCAGTCCATATGCTCATGGGCGGTATGCTGTTCTCTGTCCTGCTGGGGCGTTTGTCCCTTACAGGATTCCTCTTCGGCGCTGCTCTGGGGTTTGTACTCTGCCTTTTTCTTTTTCCGTTTTATCGTCAGGATACCGATGCTGCACGGATACCTTTCTTTCCTTATTGTGCCTATACGGCATCCCGGATTTTTCTTTCTTCCCTTACTATGCTTCGCTGGATTCTTTCCTCGCGTCCCCTGCGGGCTTCGGTCCGTAAGGAACCCGCATGTGTCGGTGACAGGGAACGGATCATTGTTTCCGACTGTATCACGCTCACTCCCGGCACCATAACCCTGGAGGAATCCGCTTCGGAATATACCATTCTGTGTATGAATGATGACGGCGGGGATCATTCCCGCTGTTTTGAGGAACGGCTCTCCGCGAAGGGAGGAAAAACATGATCCTTTTTTCCATAGTGTTCCTTCTGTCGGCGCTTATACTGGCTTTTATCCTGCTGCTGCGCAGCCGCACGGGCTTTGAACGCATTCTTTATGTCAGCCTGATATCCACGCTCATTGCCGCCGAAATTGTGTTATATGCCGTCTATGCAGGGGAAGAGATGTATCTTGATGTGGCGCTCGTTTTTGCCCTGCTGGGCTTTATGGATGTGCAGTTTTTTTCCGTTTATCTGCGCAGAAAGGGGAATTTATGAAAGTGATCGGGGAAATCCTCATGGGCGCCGGACATTTTATCATGCTCTGCGGTATAGCGGGGCTTCTGAAAAATCCGGGCTTCTACAGACGTCTGCTTCTGTCTTCTCTCATTGATACCGTGGGGCTTCTGGTTCTTCTGGCGGGTGTGGCTGTACGCCAGGGCCTGGGATCCTTTTCCTTTAAGGTTATTCTGCTCATGGGAATCGTTATCCTGACTGCGCCGCTGTCCGCCCACAAGCTGGGCAGGGCCGCCTATCTGTCCGGGCACCGGGAAGGAGGTATGGAGCATGATGAATGAAACGCTCCTCGGGGCGGTCCTTCTCCTTCTTCTGGGGCTCGGGATCCTGGTGGTTGTCACTGACCGGCTTTTTACCGCCGTCGTTTATTCCGCCGCACTTTCGGCCTGTATCGCCTTCGGCTATCTGCTGCTGGGAGCCCCTGACGTGGCTCTTGCGGAAGCGATTATAGGAAGCGCCCTCACCACCGTTATCTATCTGGCCACACTGAAAAAATACCGGATATTCACCATCCGCTGTCTGCCGGGAGATACCCGGAAGGATCCTCTTTTCAGCAAGGTCCTGGAAGTGATATCACGCTCCCTGAAGGATCATGATCTGGAAGCGCATCTCATCGAATCCCGCGGAAATGCCCGGACGCTTCTGGAACGGCCGGATACGGATCTTGTCGCAGAGAAGAGGAAGGACGGCATTTATCTGTATGGAGAGGCGGACAGCCAGTACCTGGGACGTATACGGGAACAGCTCATAAAGGCCGGGCTTGACGGGGAGGTGCGTATTGTGGATACGGCTCCTACGCGTATCGCCGCTTATAAGGGGAAATCTATATGAAGCATCGGATTCATGCTTTTATTTTTATCGTGTTTATGGGAGCCTTTTTATTCACGGGCTACAGCCTGCTGGGATCTCCCGGCCCCGCACGCGTTGCGGAAGCTGTCATGGAGCGGGGGCAGATAGAAACCGGGGCAAAAAACCTAGTCACTTCCATTTATTTAAATTACCGCCTTTTCGATACGCTGCTGGAAGCGCTGCTGCTTCTTGTCTCGGTTATCGGGGTGACGCAGTTTTCCAGCCTTGCGTTAACGGAAAGGCAGTTTACAAGCGCTAACCATATGCCGGACGGGGATGGGCGAAAGGCTTCCGCCATCATGGCCGGAAGCCTCGGACCTGTTTATTTCCTCATGGGCCTGTTGGGCGTCTATATCATTGTGACCGGAATGGACGGTCCGGGAGGGGGCTTCCAGGGAGGCGCAGTGCTTGCCGCGCTGCTGATTAACGCTCATTTTGCCGCCGGGCGTTTGCTGCTCTCCAGGGAAAAGGCGGAAAAAATGGAAAAACTGCTTTATGTGCTTCTGCTAGCCGCATCCATGGCCTTCTTTCTGTTTTCCGGGGGCTGGGATACCGGCGGGCACCGCTTTTATCTGACGCTGATGAATGTTTTGATAGGGCTGAAGGTCTGTTCAGGTCTGTGGCTCATCTATCTTTCCTTTTTATCGGGAGGTGACATGCAATGACATGGAATTATGTGGAAATTACCGGGCTTCTTCTTTTTCTCATCGGGTTCTACGGCCTGATCGCCCGGAGGAATATCATCAAAACCATTCTTTCCCTGGGAATTATGGATATTTCCGTTATCCTCTTTTTCCTCGGCATCCGCTTTGAGGCAGGCATGCGTCCGCCCATCGGTGAGTCGGCGGCGCCGGCAGCTGATCCGGTTCCCCAGGCGCTGATGATCACGGCTATTGTAATCGGGGCCGCCGTTACCGCAGTGGGCCTGATGATGTTCATTGCCCTGTATCACCGCTACGGCACCACCAACTGGAAAACCGCTCATGAAATACGCAGGAAGGAAAGGGAACTATAGCATATGGAACTGTATTTTCTGATCATACTTCCTATTTTTACTTCCCTGCTGCTGTATCTGCTGCCGGGCAAGGTTACTACCTGGCTCGGATCCTTTCTTTATCTTGCGGTATTCGGAGTTACCGTCCATCTGTTTTACCGCGTACGCTTCGGCGGGGAAATCGTCACAACAGGAGGCAGTCCTGATTTTCTGGGGATTTCCCTGTATTGTGATCTGACGGCCTCCGTTTTTCTCATGCTCGTGGGGTTTCTGTTTTTATGCGTTTTTTTGTATACCAATCTTCCTGTTCGGGTGAATAAGCTGTATTCCTTTCTGTTTACCGTACTGGAAGGCTTAATCATGCTCATCTTTCTTTCCCGGGATCTTTTTAACATTTATGTTGCCATCGAGGTATCCGCCATCTGCTGCGGTGTCCTGATCATGTTCAAAAGGGAGAGCCGTTCCATTTATGACGGCCTGATTTATCTGCTGACCAACATTACGGGCATGCTCTTTTTCCTGCTGGGAATAGGGCTTGTCTACAGGCAGTGCGGGGTGCTGGATTTTGACGGGCTCGCAGCAGCGGCGGCTTACCGGACGCCGCAGGAGCTGCTTCTGGCCTATGTGTTCCTTATGACGGGAGTCTGCATGAAGTGCGCGCTGTTCCCCATGCATTTCTGGCTTCCCGCCGCCCATGGGACTCCCGGAGCCCCCACTGCCGTATCGGCTATTCTCTCCGGCCTCTATATCAAAAGCGGGGTTTACCTGTTTATCCGCCTGCAGGCTGTTTTTTCACCGGTCTTCGATATGGATGTCTTTTTCTTCTGGGCAGGGGTCGTCACCGCACTGGCGGGTATCGTCATGGCGGTCTGTCAGTGCGATATCAAGCTGATTCTGGCCTACCACACCATTTCCCAGGTGGGCCTGATCATTGCGGGGCTTTCCACCTCCAATCCGGTATCCCGCTTCGGCGCCATGCTGCATATCATCAACCATGCATTATTCAAATCCCTGCTTTTCCTGGCTGCCGGGCTTCTCATCACCGCTTACGGCACCCGGAACGTATATAAAATCCGCGGCGTCATGAAAAGCATGCCTGCTGCCGGTATGGCCGTCCTTGCAGGTATCCTGGGAATTACCGGAGCTCCTTTTTTCAACGGCAGCATCTCCAAATATATGCTGTCCAAAACAGATAACTCCGTCGTGGATTTCTGTTTTCTGATCATCAATTTCGGCACGATTCTGTCCTTTGTGAAGTTTGGGAATATGCTTTTCGGGGAAAAGAAGGAGCTTACCTATACCCGTAATTTCTTCTCCACGCTCGTGCTCGCTTTGTTAAGCCTGCTCTGCCTGGCTACCGGCCTGTTTGCAGGTCCCTTTTTATCCCTGTTTTTCCAAATGGACTTTTCCGTTGGGCTTTCCGGCTATCTGGTGAAATCCCTGATCTGGGCGGGAAGCTTCCTGCTCGCCATCCTTTTTTACAAAAAAGTCCTGAATAAAATAAAAAGACTGAAGTCAGGCATCGACTTCAGTCTGGATATGAATCATATTGCCCTGTGCACCGGGGCCGGTTTCCTTCTCATCCTCGGGGCCGGTTTTCTGTCTCTTCTTCCGGGATGAGAAAGCTTTTTCCGGCTTCCGCCATGAGGCAGCTTCTGCCGAAGGCCATCCTCATCCGGGCTGTCGCCAGGGTTCCCGTGCAGTGCAGGGGAATCAGAATGGAAAAACCATATTGCTTCAGACCGTCAATGACAGCATTCACCTGCTCTTCCCCGCAGCCGCGCAGATGCATACCAGCCAAAAGGAAAAAGCATTTTTCTCCGGGAAAGGATGTCCTTACCTTCTCCAGGCAGCTTAAGATCCCCGCATGGGCACAGCCTGCAAAAACAGCCAGACCGCGTGCCGTACGCAGGATCAAAAGCTGCTCATCCTCCATCCGGTCGAATATGAACTGCCCGTCCCTGCGGATGCGGAACAGATTGTCCCGCGCGGCTTCTTCCAAAACGGTGGAGGTTATCCCGCCGAGCACATAAATATCAGGAAAAATTTCTTCCTTTTCCGCCGTAAAGGTAAGCCTTCCGGGAATCTGACCGTCTCCGCTTTCTTCCCTCCAGGGTATGCCGATACAGCGTGCCGGGCCGCCGTTCTTTTCCAGACACCATTTATCCTCCAGCGCCTTTTCACTCAGGAATACCGGGCAGTCCGCCGCGGCAGGGAATTCCGGAAGGCCTCCCGTATGATCATAGTGGCCGTGGCTGAGTACGATCCCGTCAAGTCCTTCCAGGCTGATCCCCAGCTTTTTGGCATTATGCAGATAAACGCCGCTCTGTCCGGTATCAAATAATATCCGCCTGTTCCCGGCTTCTATCAGGACGGAAAGCCCATGCTCCGCCAGAAGCCCTCTTCTGCTCACCGTATTTTCTGTTAATATAGTAATCTTCACGGCAATCCCCTTCCCTTAATTACAATTTTTGAGTTACCGTTCAGCCATGCCCTCTTCTTTATCCGATTCCGTTATATACATATCCAAGAATCAGAACCAGGATGGTCAGCGGCACATAAATATATTTCGCGGCAAAGCCAAATGCGGCGGAAAGCCTGCCTTTGTGCCCCTTCTCCAGTTCCTCCCGGATCCGCGGATAGCCGAGGACATAGTAGATGGATACGGCTCCCAGAACCGCTCCCAAAGGCACAATGCCGATGGAAACCGCATCCAGCCATTTCCCGGTCCGGCTTTCCTCCTCCAGGAACACGCCTGCCAGGAAGGTGATTCCTCCCACGAGCAGCGCCGACATGGTGCGCGAAATGGCAAACTGTGTCTGCCAGCTCTCAATCACGGCCTCAAACATATTGATAAGAGAGGTGATACCGGCAAAAGTTACCGACAAGAAAAAGAAGACGGCAAAAAGCCTTCCCATGGGCATCTGGTTAAACACCCCGGGAAGCGTGATAAAAATCAGCGACGGGCCGCTGCCCGCATCAATACCGAAAGCGAATACCGCGGGCATAATGGCAAGTCCGGAAAGAAGGGCCGCCAGCGTGTCAAACAGGGCTGTCCTGATGGAAGCGCCGGGTATATCCACCTTGTTATCCAGATATGCGCCGTATACAATCATGCCGGAGCCGGTAATCGACAGTGAGAAAAAAGCCTGTCCCATGGCCATCACCCAGGTATCCACCCGCAGCAGCGCTTCCCATTTCGGTACAAACAGAAATTCATACCCCTCCGAAGCGCCGGGAAGAAAAGCCACCCTTACTGCAAGTATTATGAACAAAAGGAAAAACAGGGGCATCATTACCTTGCTCACCTTTTCAATCCCTTTTGTCACCCCTGTAAGCAGGACAAGCGTTACCGCCGCCACAATAATCAAATGCCAGGGAACGCTTCCGAAAACCCCGGCAGCCTCCGCAAAATAAGCCGCCGCGTCCTTTTCAAACAGGCTTCCCGTAACGGCGCCCGCCAGGGAACGGAGCACCCAGCCTAAAACGATGGAATAACCGATGGCGATCCCCAGGGAGCCCAACAGGGGAAACCAGCCCAGCGCTTTTCCCAGCTTTTCTTTTTTCCTCTCCGCGAAACAGTAGCCATAGGAGCCTATCGTTCCCGTCCGGGCTTTTCTCCCGATGGCAAATTCAGCAGACAGTCCCACCCAGCCAAACAGGAAAATAAAGAGAAGATACGGTATCAGAAAAGCAGCTCCCCCGTATTGTCCCAGACGATAGGGGAACATCCATATATTTCCCAGTCCTACCGCCGAACCGACACAGGCGATCACGAAACCTATCGTCGATGTAAAATTCCCGTTTTTATGTTGTCCGTCACTCATAAAAACCTCCAAATATCTTTTATATTCATAAAGACATGCATATGTAAGATGCCTTTTGGGTCCTTCCGCCGGCAAATCATTTTAATATATCTGATTTGATACAAATTTCCTGATCCGATCCACCTTCTGGTTTCCGCTCAGATCCTCCCGGAAAAGAACTCCCAGCTGTCCGTATACACAAAAAGCCGCCACTGTTTCCGGATCCTCCACACAGGTCAGCCTGCCCTTATCAAGATCACCTGCAATGGCGTCCCTCACAATGGGAACAAGCCTTTCCGCAACCTTCAGGGAAAGCTGCTGGTAAATTCCCTTGCTGTCCGGACCGTTCAGCATCTTATAATAATAGCTGTCATCATCTTCAATGTGATAGAAAGACGGTGTATTCAATATTTTATCCCGGAGCCCGGTCTCATCATTTCTGATTTCCTGCCCCATTTCCCCGGCCAGCCGCTCTGCATAATTATCCAGCGCCGCCGCAAATAATGCTTCCTTAGATTTAAAATATCTGTATATCAACCCCTGCGCAACTCCTATGTCCAGCGCGATATCTCTGATAGTCGCCTTTTCATAGCCCTTTAAATAAAACACCTGCATCGCCGCGTCCAATATCTCCTGCCTTCTTTCCTCCGATGCCCTAGAAACGCGCATTCCCCTTCCCTCCTTATGCCTGCAGCCGGTCAGCTCTTATCCGGCCCGAAAATCTTTTCATTAATATCTTCTATGGTGATCCCCTTCAGCCTTTTATAGCATAAAGAATCCAGATCATCATAAATCCCGTCCAGCAGGCCCGCCATTCCGGATGCCACCAGACAATCCATATCCGGATTTCCGCTTTTCCATGAGGTGGAAACGAATCTGGTCTCCAGCGCATCCGCCACCATGGAAAGATCTACCTTCTGTGCATCCTTTGAAAAAAGATAACCGCCTTCCAGCCCTTCCTTCGTATCAACCAGTCCGGCTTTTTTCAGCTTCGCCATGACCTTGCGGACCCGCGCCGGATTGGTGCAGATATTTTTTGCCAGCGCTTCACTGGAAACAATTTCCCCCTTATGGTTTAAAAAGGTCAGCGCATGAACCGCCATCCCAAACTCACTTGTCATATCAGCTCTCCCTCTTTCCGCCTTAACGGCATTTTTTCTTCTGAAAACATTATGATAACACATTTCGTCAGTTATCTGAATAACTTTTTAGCCTATGTTAGATACTATTTTATGTCGGACGGCGGTTACCGCAGGAAATGCGGTTCGAAGCCCGGCAAAAAAGGAAAAATACTTTGCGGTGAATAATATTACAGGAAATAATAAAGGAAAGGATACTTAAGATTATGGACAGAAATGATATACCTGATTCGGCATTGGCCAGAATCGCTTTGGATAGTATTCCCACACCTAAGGATGACGCCAAGGATATTGTGGGGCTTGTGAAGAGCAGCGGACGGATTACCGGTTATCAGTTATCTGATGGTTCTACGGTGTCTAAGGAGGACGGCGTGGCTCTGGCAAAGGATGGAGAAATCAAAGGGGTGGGAATCGCCCATCGGAAGGATACATAATATCTGAAATCTCTTCCGGATGATACGGAAAGCAATAATCTGGGGACACTGCCTTCCGTTACACCGGACTAAATGCAGGCCGCACTGCTTATTCCATGCAGTGCGGCCGTCTGTAATTATGGGCCCGTGTCTGTTTCTTTTGCCGGGCAGTGTTAACCTCTTTTTTTCACCGGATAGCAGACTTCTGTCACAAGGTCTTCCTGGCTGGATGCCTGTGCGGGACTCACGTGATAAATACAGAAGGATGCTCCGTTAAATTCATAACCGTTATCATTGATCCATGCCGCTACCGCCTCGTTTACCTTTGTTATCTGGTCATAGCTGCCCTGATAGGTTGCGGATGCGATCTGAACCGGCTCCACTTTCTTGAATTTTACGTTTGCGGTATCCTTATAGGTACCTGTAACTGCTATCTGGATTTCCACATCCACATCACTTTCTTTATAGCCTTCATCATGGAAGATTGCCATACCGTAGCAGGGAGCGGCGGGCTTCACATTTTGAGGCGCCATCTCCTCATTCAGCTGCTGCCACAGTATACTTTCCTGATTGTAAGCGGGGATAATCTTCCTCAGACTTGCCACATATCTTTCCGGCAGGGTTTTTAATACCACATCATAATTCATAAGTTTTCCGTCCTTTCTTAACCAACGAAGGGTGTTTTCAAGAAGACGTATCCTTTGCTGCGTTTCCAGAGACTCCTCTTCCAGTTCCTTCTTTTTTATCAGAAGGAAGCGCTCCATTTCCTCCGGTTCCTCATATTTTTCAAGGATTTCACGGATAACGGAAAGGGCAAAGCCCATACCCTTCAGGGCCTGGATCCGCTCCGCTTCCATCAGCTGATCTTCACCGTAATAGCGGTATCCCGTCATGGGATCGATCGAAGCCGGTGTCAGCAGGCCATGTTCATCATAATGCCGAAGCATACGGATACTGATTCTTGACAGTTTTGAAAAATCACCTATTTTTAACATTTCGTTTCCCTCACATGCATGTGTATTTGTGTTTCCTGAGCTCATTTGTAGTATAGAGTATACCATAGTGAGAGAGTCAAGAAGGAATTTCAGAAAACTTAAAAAAGAGGATAATCAATTGTCCATTTCGTAAATCCAAGCCTTTGCGCTAAAATCCTCCTCAGCGCTTCCATACTCCGCGATTATTCTGCCGTTCCTGAGAAACTCCAGGTCCGCAGCCTCCGAGTTTTCAAAACGGTGTAAAACTGCCAGACATCGACTGCCCAGCTGCCTGATAACCAATTGCGAACCCGTGGGATGATTGTACTGTGCGGTGCTATATTCACACCTTACAGTGACGCCGCTGCGGATAATATCCGAAGCCATTCCATAAAACTGCATTCCCTGCTCTACAAGACTCCACTGTGCCTCCGATAAGTCATAAATATCACCGCTCAGGCACATTCTTCCCAGGAAAGTGCTGGCAATGGAATAAAAAATTCTGCTGTCGCTGTCCCCGGCATGTAAAACCGCCCAAATCTGGCTCTGTTCCGGACGTATCACCCGATGCATATTGGCCGCGATAAGAGGGATCGCCAACGTTTCATGGGCATCGGAAAAGCTTGCCTGGGATACCAGCTCCATCATGGACGGCTCTAACCTGTGGCCTCCGCTGGAACAGTTTTCTATAACGATTTCCGGTATCTCCGCTTTTATCTTCCTGAAAAATTCTTGTGTTGCCTGTACCTTTTTCCGAAGGTTTTCTCCCAGGCTCTCCGGCCCGTCGCATCCCATGCCAATGGTATCATTATAATCCACCTTCAGATAACCGAACCCGCATTCCTTCAGCAGCTTAATAACCTTCTCTCCGAGATAGCTGATCACCCATTCATCTTCCATATCCCAAAAGCGGCGTTCCCCTACAGTCAACGGTACTCCGTCCTTTAGAAGCAAATGCTCCTTATCCTGATAATGCCCGGAATTGGTGCCTACGGACTCCAATTCGAACCATAGCCCGGGAATCATCCCGCAGGAACGTATATAATCCGCAATTTTTTTCAAGCCTCCGGGAAATTTGTCCTCATTGACACTCCAGTCTCCCATACTGTTCCACCAGCCCTGGCCTTTTCCATACCAGCCTGCGTCAATGACAAGATATTGGATTCCTTTTCCTTTCAGCTTATCACATATCTTTTTTATGTTATCGTAACTCGGATTTCCCCATGAGGTACAATACTCATTAAAAATGATCCCCATTTTTTTATCTGTTTCTGAAATCGCCGGTTTCTGGGCCTTAACAAGCTTATCGCACACTTCATACAGTGTTTTTCCCCGGGCAATCACAGCCTTTGGCGTTTCGAACCTTTCTCCGGGGCCTACCTTTTTTGTCCAGTGTCCAAAATCCCTGTCCGCAATCCCGCCGGCTATGGTAAGCGTATCATCCTCTTTACATAACAGCTCAATCTGCCAGGATGAAGGGCAATATAGCTGAATGCCTAAGAATTCCTGTCTTTTGCTGTCTTCCGCAGCAAGAAAGGGGAAATATTTACGCACCGGCATGGAACCAACATTCCCGAATTTCTCCACTCTCATCCCACAGCGGTTCCATGATGGTTCCAGATGCAGCTCTTCTATGGTTTCCGTTCTCAATTTTCCTTCCGCACTCCAAAACGACTGCAGCCTGTGTATTCTGTCCGCAGCAATCCCCCTGACGGCAAATGATAACAGCATTTCCAGCGTAACCGCTTCAGGGCTGTCATTCATAAATTCCGTACTTATTTCCACAGCCTGCCCGACTGTTTTTTTATGAAGCACAATACGATGCTGCCTGTCATCGTCATACACAGCATCCTCCCCCCTGTCCTCCACTTTATGGAAAGCTGCCGCCGACTGACTCCCGCACATGGTCAGTCCATTGGAAAAGCCTCCGCCATATGCATCCCCCATTACTTTTACTTCCGCATAATATTCCATCCCCGCCTGCTCCTTCTTTTGCTTTTTCTTTCATTATAAGAAATCTGCATCTTTTTCTTTATAGAAAAAGACGACAGCTTTCTCATGAAGATGTCGTCTTAACACATATTGGATATTTTTCTTAAGTTTGCGGGGAAAAAGGAATATGCTCTTTTTTCTTATACTCCCTATCTCTGCCTGGCCGCCTCATCCACACACCGCAGCGCGTTCAGGCTGCGGGGATACCCGATATAGGGCAGGCACTGGGACAGCACCTGTATGAGGAACTGCTTATCATTCCCGATTCTCATATTGGCCGCGGCATGGCTGGTCAGCTGGGGTTCACAGCCGCCCTGGGCCGCCAGGAAACAGAAGGTGATCATTTCTCTCCGGCGGTAATCCAGGCCGTTCCGGGTATAATAATCCCCGAAGCAGTTATCGGCCAGCCAGCGGTTGATATGCGCGGATTCCTCCGGCCCGTTTTTCCAGAATTCCTTCATATGCTCCCCGAATATATCCACCTGTACCTGATTTCCTTTTTCCAGGCGGTCATCCATTGTGGTTTCTGCCTGCCCTTCCAGGGGAAGGCGGATTCCTCCGGAACTCAGTATTTCATTAACGATGGACAGAAAGGGAAGTACCCGGCCGATTCCCAGATAAGCCACGGCCTGATAAACGATTTCCTTCAGCTGCACAGGCGTAACGCCCATATTCAATGCAGCGGGTACCATTTCCCGGAAAGCTTCCGCCCCCTGACAACCCAGCAGCGCGGCAAGAACAGCCATCATTCTGGTGCCGTCGTCCAAATCATCCTGGTTAACCACCTCGTCATATGCAAAGTCTGCAAAGCGTTCCGCAAATTCCGGATCGGTTTCAAGCAGCGCCGACAGCATATCGGTTCCCATTTTTTCCTGATACTCTCTGGCTTTCTTCGTCATTCCCATGCCCATTTCTCCTTTCAGGTATCTCTTTTTATCAATCATATCACCTGAAGTGAAGTCCAGAGCAAGGGGTTTTTTAAATTATTTTACATTTATTCTTTGAGATTCACTTCTTTATTCCCCGAAGATACCGCATTCCTCCAGCCTGCTGCCGTCGGCCGCCAGACGGAGTGTCTTCACCTCGCAGGCTCCCATGGCAACGGGAAGCTCCAGCCTGAGGGCGGGAAAGCTTACTATGGCTGTCTGCTTTTTTCCTGAGGATTCATATAAACGAAGCAGATAGCAGTCATTTGCCGTTCCTTTGCGGAAAGCGCCCAAAACCACCGCCGGATTATCCACCAGAATCACGGGTTTTCCCTTTTCCCCTTCCCCGGAAGGGAAAGCCGGCACCTCCATGGGTTTTTCCTGGAACACTACAGCTTCCCGGGTTACGAATTCCCGGCGTTCTTCACTGTCTCCTCCATTGATTTCAAAGGCAAAGCTTCTTTCTCCCTGATCGATATAGGGGAGGAAACGGTCCTGGACAAGCAGGGGCCTGTCTCCGATTGGGTGGGCGGAATATACGGCGGAATGCAGGAGGGATATACGCATAGCGCCTTCCATAAAGTCCACGCCATAGTTTCCCTGGTTAATCACCGTCAGGGCGCGCTTTTTGTTCTTGTCAAAGAAGCCGCACCAGCGGTGGAACACCTTTTCTTCCCCGTCGCTTCTGTGCTCCATCACACCATAAGCTGTCTCTGCGAACGGTATCGCTTCCTTCAAAACGGCAGGGATTTCCCATTTCAGGAAAGCGCCTTTTTCCGCCCAGTTCACACGGATTTCCACCCGGAGCTTCGTCCCCCTTGCAGGCAGGATGTAACGGATGCATGCCTGGGAAAGACCGTATTCCATGACCGCTTCCACCACTCGTTTTACCGGCCCGTCTTCCACAATGCGTACGCTGGGTATGAGGCAGCCCGCCGATCCGTGCCTTTCATTGGAAGTGCCGGAATAACGGCTTCCTTCCTCTTTTCCCATCAGACGGAATCTTCCCAGTTCTTCCCGGTAGCTGTGCCTGTTCATCCCCCATGGATCACAATCCGTCTTCATCACCACCAGGGCGCCGGAGCCTTCCCGGAGATATTCCTCCCCATCCACCTCGTAAGAATCCAGAAGGCCTGTTTCCGGATTGATCCTCACACGGATCCTGTCGTTGGAATAACAGCAGGCTTCTTTTATATGCTCTTCCTCCAAATAGGCCGGATTTCCGGGCTTTTTATCCACCATTGTTATCCGTGCCGAAAAGCGGTTCATGCAGGAGGGTTCCAGCACCGCGTGAAAGGATACTCTTTTGCGCCAGTCCAGATTCATGTTGCAGGCTTCTTTCTCCACCTGGCTTTCCAGAATCTGTCCGTCCCTGCTGATGACAGGCAGGGAATAGGATTCGCTCCAGTTCTGGTTGGCAAGCTGGAAATCGCAGGAAAAAATGCCTTCCACAGGATAAGGATGGGGATTATAAATCAGAATCGGATATTCTCCTTCTTCCGCCTTCTTTTCTCCGGAAAGCAGGGCAAAAAATGCTCTGCGCTTCCAATAGTTTAATATTTCCAGGCTGTGATCCAGCATCTGAAGGCTCGCTTCCTCCACAGACTGTATGGAAGAACCCGGCAGGATATCGTGGAATTCACTAAACAGCAGAGCTTCCTGCGCTTCCTTCAGTTCCTTCTCAGGATAGGGAAGGAGTCCTCTGAGGGCCGCCTGGGACAGCATTTTTTCCACGGCAGAAAGCGTACCTTCCGCCTCCCTGTGCTTTTGCTTCACCCGGATTTGTGAGGTATAGCAGCCTACCGCCCAGGAATTCAGATCCCTTTCCACTCTCGGCTCCTCTCTGCCTGCCGCCTTCGCGGCTTCACGTCTTTGCGCAAAATAAGCCTCCGGCGTGGAATGAATCAGATTCCATTCGCCGGTGCGTTCCTTCAGCGCCTTCAGTTCCTCCAGATCCACCCGGGACGGACCGCCGCCGTGGTTTCCCACACCCCAGAGCATACAGCCTGCCAGCGGCTGCTTTTCTTCAGGCTTCCTGTTCTGGGCATCCATCCATTCTTCCACCTTTTTACCGGCTTCTCCCATAAGGGTTCCGTATGTATCCGCTCTGTGGGCCATGATTTCGGAGCCGTCGAAGCCTACCCAGATGAAATCATCCGCCGGCAGAGGGCAGTCCCCTTGTCCCGGACGGCAGAAAAGATAGGAGTCAAACCCGGCTTTTGCCATGAGCTGTACCAGCCCCCTGCTGTGTCCGAAGGGGTCAAAATTAATGGCGGTTGTCGGCTGTTTCCCGAATTTTTCCCGGAAATATTCCCGTCCTGCCTCCATCTGCCGGATAAAGGATTCTCCGCCTGGCATATTGCAGTCGGGCTGCAGATACCAGCCGCCCATGATATGCCACTTTCCTTTCCTTACCAGCTCCTGAATCCGGGCAAAAAGCTCCGGTTCCATCTCTTCAATCCATTTGTAAACCACCACTTCATTATGGTTGAACACAAGGCCGTCATATTCCTCGCAGAATACGGCTGCCATACGAAAGGTGGAAATAGCGGCTGAGATTCCTTCCTCCATGTCCCACAGCCACACCGGGTCAATGTGGGCATTACAAATCAAATGCAAATCCTTCATCTGAATCCTCCCTGTTTCCTTATTCAAATTCTATCACAAATTCCTCTCCCGGCAATACTTCCAGGGTGAGGGACTTTTGTCCGCAGCCTTTCATTTCCGCACCGTTTCTCATCACCCTCTTTACCGGAATGTCATCTTTCCAGCGCAGGGTGAGCGTTTCTTCACAGCCCGCCTTCAGAAGTATGCGGCGGATCGAATAGTCTTCTCTTTCCGACGTGATCCTGTGCCCGCCTTCCACAGCCAGTTCCCGGCAGCTGCAGGTCTTCCATTCATCCGGCATTCCCATCTGCACCCAGATGGTATCCTTTGCCCGGTGGACGAACATTTCACAGAGGGCTGTCGGGATGAAGAATCCGGATTCCAGAGTGAAGGCATCGGAGCTTTCTCCTGCATTGGTATCGGAAATACGCAGGATTCCATTTTGATAAGGATCCCCGTTTACCGTGAAGGAATTCCGGGAACGGAATACCATACAGTACAGCTCCAGCATGGTCCGGGACATGTTTCCCCTTCCGCAGCGCGCCGCCATGATGCCCAGGTATGGACAGGAAAATGCGGCAAATTCCAGGAAGCCCTGGTTAATGGCCGTATCCAGGGAACGCTGTGCAAGCTCGTTATGCGCCTCTTCACATAGCGGATAAATGGGATACAGATGGCAGAAATGGCGGTGGGATGCAAATACATCCACTCCGGCATAGACCGGCAGACCTTTTTCATTCGTCTTCACAGGAACCAGCCTGTCGCTCCACGCAAGCCATGAAGCGCCGTCCAGCTGAGGCTTCTGCGCATAGCCGTTCATTTTCCGGCACAGGTAATGGAGACAGGAAAGGGTAAAGGTGGCGTCATCCGCCAGTAACATATGTCCGTCCCTGTCCACCTCGGGGGAAGTGGTAAAAGGGATGTGCAGACAGCCGTCTTCTTTTTCTATAGCAATCCCCTGATACAGGTGGAGCACCTTTTCAATAAACGGATAAATCTTATCCCTCAGAGTGTCCTCTTCCCGGCTGTACTCATAAAACCATGTAAAATCCACCGCCACAAATAATTCCGGCCCTAAAAGGGAGTTCCAGTAGCACCACTCGGAGGCGGCTCCTGTGCCGTCCGGGGCCATCATCGTGGGGATGTGGATGGCATCCTTTATGCCGAACAGCTTATACGCCCTTTCCATAAACCGGGGCACCGCTTTGCTGTAATAATCAATATACGGCCGAACCAGCTTCACATTTCCGGTTTTATAGGCGGGCCAGTAGCAGGACTGCACATTCAGATCATTATGCAGATCCCCGAACCAGGCAGGCATCCGGTTATTGGGGTTCCATACCCCCTGCAGCGTCACAGGAGAGGAATCCTCCCTTTCGTTGCAGTAAAGCTTGTACATCTCCTGTTCAAAGGCTTCCTGAAGGCGTTCATTGGGTACTTCCACCGCGAAACCGTCCCAAAAGGTTTTCCAGTCGAGGCGATGTGCCTCCAGATAGGAATCCCTGTTATCCAGATAATCCTGCACCAGTTTTGTTCCGGCCGCCGCCATGTCGGCTTCTTCCGCCTGATCCCCTGTTTCAATGCTCACTGCCAGAAACAGGCCTTCCGCTTCCCTGGAACGCTGGGCTTCCATGGAATGCTGTGCTTCCATGACATACTGAGCTTCCATGGAATACTTCGTTTCCCTTCTCCCCGCGCTCAAAACAGCGCTCCGGCTGCCGCCGAAATGCTGCCTGACAGTGACCAGCCCGTTTTCTTCCGTCTGTATGCAGGGCTCGTAATGCCAGTCCTTAAGGGGCTTCAGGCGGGGGGAATCCAAATCCCATCCCAGTGCTTTCACTTCCAGTTCTCCCGCCCCTTCTCCATAAAGCGCTATCCCCAGCACATTGACACAGGAATCCAGCCAGATTTCTCCTTCGAATACTTTCCCGTCCTTCATTTCCAGGCGCAGCCCGGTTCCGGCTTCCAGCATATCCGTTTCCGCAAGGAAGGAGGCAATCTCACCGGGCAGGCTCAATTCCACGGCAAGGGAGGGCAGTCTCGTTCTTCCGATATTATCTCCGAAAATATCAGTCCGTTCCACATAACGGGGATCTCCCGCGATAAATTCCTTCTTGTGGGCCAGTATCTCCTGAAAATCCGCCTTCGGCATATCCGGAAGGGTTTCCCTAAGTTCCCATAATCCAACGTGATCCACAGAGATACACAGCTTTCCGTTCTGTACATACAGCACCGCTCCCATTTTCCCATTTCCCCAGAACGGGCCTTCACAAAACTGGCAGGGAATCCTGTCCAGTACCATTTTTTTATTCATATACGTTCCCTTTTCCTGTTCTTATTCCGTTTCGTAACTGATCCGTACCTTCACAGTCACTCCGTTTCTTCTTCATTCAGCTTGCGGAATTCATTAGGGGTCATCCCCTTTATCCGCTTAAATGCGGTACGCATCACATACACGCTATTATATCCGGTCTGCTCCGCAATTTTTTCCATGGTATAGCCTTTCTTTAAAAGCTCACATACCTTTTCGATCCTCATCTTTTCCAGATAGGTGGCGAAATTTTCCCCGAACAGCTCCTTGAACAGCTTGGAAAAATAGGTGCTTGCGTAACCGAAATCATCCGATATCTTCGTCAGCCCCATATCGCTGTCCATATAATGGTCACAGATATATTGCTCAATCTCCTCCATCTGACGGCTGCTGCTTTCTTTATTCACCGCCTTCACCATATCGCAGATATATTTAAACATGCTGTTAATATGGTTAAACCGCAGGAGGATATCATTTTCCCGGTTCAGCCGCTCCAGCTGGCGGTAAATCTCCTCTTCCTCAATCTCAACCCTATCATTCAGGCTGTGCAGCGCCTTGAACACCGCACACTGCAGATCATTCACCAGGAAATGCATCATGGAGGGGCTGATATTCCGGGAAAGCACATTCACCTGGTACACTTCACTGAGCTGGACATGCATGCTTTCCGCATTTCCCGTACGCACCGCATTCACAAGACGCTCCTCCAGCGTCACGGGAAAATAGTAAAATTCCTTGCTGTCCTGGTAATCCTCATAAAATACCACCGTCTTTCCTGAGGAATCGCCGAAGGTCAGCATTTCACATACCTGGTCATAGGCTTTGCTGATTTCCGTCAGTTCCCTGCAGATAGTGCTCACCGCGATACGCACCTTGACGCCGAATTCCTCCCAGAAGGTTTCCGTGATTTTCTCCAGCTTTTTCTGGAATCCGGCATTGGCCGGCTGGAAGCCGCCTTCCATGGTACAGATTACGACGCTGCTGTCCATATCGGTATCACACATATACTTATCCCCTGCAAGCAGTGAATCCAGACTCTGCTGCAGCACCTGCTTATAGACTACGGTTTCTTTCGCATAAAGCTCCACATCCGCGGAATCCCCCCTGCCCACGAGAAAGGCGATAACCAGCATCCTCTTACCTTTAAGATTTATCCCGTAATCCTCCAGGCTCTGTAAGCTCACCCCTTCGCCTCCATGAAGCAGACGCTCCAGAAGCAGGGACCTGGTAACGGGCTTCTGCCGGATAATGCTCTCCTGCAAATCGGTATTATTATCGATCAGCTGCTTCAGGGAATTGGATATATACTCCATTTCGTCCCCTTTCAGCGATTCCTTGTCCTCCACACCCATACTGAACAGCATCTGCAGGATACCGTCTATCCTTCTTCCCCTTTTCCAGGAAACGAGCAGGATGCTGCCTATGCCTACAAACAGCACCGCTGTCATCAGCAGGATCAGCTTCTGCTGGTCACGATTGATCTGCAGGGTGATATATTCCTTGGGAAGCACGGAAATATAGGTCATTCCCAGATGATCTGAATCAACGCGTATGACCTCCACCGTCTTTCCGTTCAATTCTATTTCCTGGATTTCCTGTCCGTTTTCCAGCACAGAGGAAGGCACTTTTTCAAAGCTTCCGTCCGCCGCCGGTACCGTCAGAATGATCTCCTCATTCGTCTCGTCCAGAAGATATGCCCAGCCGTCCTGGGAAATATAAGCATCCCTCATCAGATTTTTAATTCCTTCGGAACGGATGGGGAAAATCAGGTTCCCCTTTACCCCGCTGTCCGTCACAAGGGACTGGACAAAAAGAATCCTGTCCTCTACGTTACCGTTTTGTTTGGTCTTCTTTTCCGGGAATAAATGGCCGGTATAATGGCCTGTCATCAACGCCTTCCATTCCTCCCAGGACATGTCTCCATACTGAAAAAAAGCATTCCAGGAATCCTGGTATAAATAGACTCTGTTCGGGGAAATGACCATATCCGGCTTCCGGAAAAGCACATAATATTCCTCCACAAAGGTCTGGATCTGCATGGCAGCCATGTACTCCTGGGCATAGGTTATCTTGGAAATTTCAATTTTCTTGCCTTCCTCATCCATCTGCGTGGCTATATAACGGATGTTGCTGTTTCCGGATATTCTCGCTGTAATCGTATTGATTTCCCTGAAATTGTTATCCAGCGTATCCATGGTGTGAGCCATATTGGAATGAACGCTGGCGCAGATATTCTCCCGAGTGGACACGGCCAGATTCTCCAGCATCACAATATTTATGATCAATGGTAGTAAAAAAATTGCCAGATAGGTAATAATTAACCTGATATATACTTTCCTGTATTTCATTCGGGGCCCCCTCTTATGGCATATCTGCACAGTATCCCAAACAGCAACTGAACACACGGCAGCAGGACAATTATAGCAGTTTCCGATCATAATAGAAAGCCAGATTTTTACCGCAGCCGGATCGTTTTTATTTCAAAGGAATGGAACATAAGAGTAATACCTCCCTCCTCTATGGAAAGCTCCTGCCGTGCCTGTTCCATCATGTCACAGAGGAATGCCCTCCTGCACCACGCAGGCAGCATTATTTTGGCGGAAACTGCCGCTCTTTCGGCCTCATACAGACGCAGTACCACATCTGTGCTGCCGTCTTCCGCAGGCTTCATCGTATCAACGATAATATTTTTCCGGTCGGTACTTACGGTATCCATCTCCGGCAGTCTGCCGCTTCTTACCGACGGCTGTATATTCAGCTCATAGCCCTGGCGCACCACATCGCTTTCCGTAAAGCTCCCTTCCCATGCATAAAAAGCATAGGTGAATTCCTGTATTCTGTTATCCGCTCTCATCTGAGGGCTGGAGGGCGCACGCAGGAGGGTCAGCTCCAGGGAATTTCCCTCCATACTGATTCCATATTTCCCGTCATTGAGCACGGCCGCCCCATGGGCCTCATCACAAAGGGCCGTATATCTGTGGTTGCATACCTCAAACCGATCCTTGTCGTATTCCCTGGAACGGTGTGCAGGTCTTTCCACAAAACCAAACTGTATCTCATTTCTTGCCGTTTCCGCATGTACCTCTACAGGAAAAGCCGTCTTTAAAAGCCTGTGAAGCTCCTGCCAGTGGATTCGGGTATGGAATTCAAGGCGTTCCTGCCCTGCCGCCAGGCTTATGGTCTGGGTAAAGGAAGATTTTCCTATTTTTCCGCAGACCTCTAATACAGCCTCCAGCCCTTCCGCCTTTCTTTCCATCCGAACATCCCTCACTCCGTCAAGCTCCATGTCCCGATAGCACGCATCGATATCCCATGCGTCAAAATGCCGCGGAATATCCTTAAACAAACGCAGCCTGTTCATCGGCCCTGCCGCCATTTCCCTTCCTGAGCTTTTCAGGACATAGGAATCCACCTGTCCCAGAGCATTGATCCGGGCAGAAATCCTGTCGTTTTCCATTTCATATCCGGTTTCCGTCCGGCGCACAGCCGCACACGCCTTTCTGTACTGACTGTCAGACGCCTCTTGTCCTGCTGCATTCTCCGCTGCTGCATAAAGTGTCATTCCATCACCGGCCGGCAGTTCAACCAGCGCCTTGTATCCTTCCTCCATATGCTGCACGTACACCCATTTCCCATCCTCTGTCACCGCACCGTTCCGGAATTCTTCCGGCAGGGTTATCAGGGCTTTTCTGGGAAAAGAAAGGGAGTTAAAAATGGTAACCGTACCTGCATCTCCGGAATCCTCCATCAGAAAATCCAATGCCTGTCCCAGCATTTCCTGTGATTCTTCCAGAATCCTGAGGAATGCTTTCCGGGCTTCTTCATAAACCCGGGCGATAGAGGAGCCAGGAAGGATATCGTGGAACTGCTGGAATAAAAGCAGCTTCCAGAGACTGTCCGCACGGCTTTGATCATATACCATGCCCTTCTTCCCCGCCAGGGCGCTCCACCACTCCATTTCGCGCAGGGCCAGCTCACATGCCCTGTTGTATTTCTTTATTTTGGCCTGAGAAGTATAGGTTCCTCTGTGGGAGCTGAAATAAAGCTCACCTGTATAGGTGTGCCTCGGTCCCCCCTGTTCTTCCATGAAATGAAAAAATTCCTTCGGAGAACCCATTTTCATTCTGGGGCTCCCTTCCAGATCCTGCTGCCTGCGTATATATTCCAGATGATCCCTGGACGGGCCTCCGCCGCCGTCTCCATAGCCAAAGGGCAGCAGGAACGCCTTCAGATCCTCCTTCTGGCTCCTGTTCTTCCACACGTTTCCGATCTCCTCCGGATCCGTACGGTAGGTATAGCTGGTCGGCAGGAAGGATACCACCTTCGTTCCGTCCATTCCCTCCCATGTGAAATAATGATAGGGGAAACGTTCCCCGTCATTGCAGCACCAAAATATTTTCTGTGTCACCAGATATTTTACGCCGAAGCCTGCCAGGATTTGGGGAAGCGCCGCGCAATAGCCAAAGGTATCAGGCAGCCAGAGCACATCGCTTTCCACCCCCAGGACCTCCTTATAGTACCTCTTGCCATGCAGCAGCTGACGTACCAGGGATTCTCCTCCGGTGAGATTGGTATCCGGCTCCACCCACATGGCCCCATCAGCAATCCAGTTTCCCTTTTTGATTGCATCCCTGATCCTTTCAAATAATTCCGGATAGTGAATGCGGCACATTTCATACAGGGCCGGCTGACTCTGGATAAACCGGTATTCGGGATATTCCTCCAAAAGCCGCAGCTGGGCTGCGAAAGTCCGCTCCGCTTTCCGTTCTGTTTCTTCCACCGGCCACAGCCAGGCCAGATCCAGATGTGCATTTCCTATTGCCCAGAATAAAGGAGCTGTGGTTCCGTTTACCGCCTCCATTACCGGCTTCAGTGCATCCGCCGCCTCCCGGTAACAGGCCAGACGGGCATCCCCATCCTGTTCAAAATCAACAATGCGGGTGAATTCCTTCAGAGCTTCCGCTGCCTCCGCCGCCCGCAGAGAGCTCTCCTCCAGCACCTTCAGCAGCTTAAAAAGCGTCGATACATCCATATACAGCTGATAGGCCTCTTCCCGCCAGATCCCATAGGTACATCTGCCGAGCGTACGTCTGCTTCCCTCCGTCAGACTGCTCCAGCTGCTTCCCGGCAGGACAGGCCCTGTGGCACAATAGCCTGTTTCACAGTTGGGAAAATCCTGTCCTGCATAGGTTTCCATGCAGATCTGATAAACGTCTCCTGCATCAGCACAGCGGGAAATGGTATTATCCACCATATAGTGATGGGGTTCTTCAATCCAGTCCGCACGATAAGTTCCGAATTCTCTTCCGTTTACAAACAGACAGGATTCTCCTCCCGGCTTAAGATCGAGGACAATACGCTGTCCCTGCGCCTTTTCCGGAAGCCGGAACGTTCCCCTGAACCAGCAATATTCCCAGCATTCTCCCCAGGTATAGCCCGGCTGTACCGGCAGCAGCTCCAGGCTCTCCAGTTCGTTTGGAGAAAGCTTTTCTTTTGTCCGGAATGCCTCCCAGGAGATTTCACCCAGTTCCTCATAGAAATCCTGCTTCAAGGTACGTATCCAATGTGCCAGTCTGTCTTCCCATTCTCCACTTAACATTCCCATAGTTCAATTCCTTTCGGAAAAGGCGCGCCTTTTCAAGCGCGCCCTTTTCTTATTTCGGTTATTGTTGTGCTGCGTATACATCATATGCTTTCTGATATAAGCTCACGTATGTTTCCACATCATATTTTTCCAGAGCTTTCAGATAGGAATCCCAGTCCTTTTCCACGCTCATTTCACCGGTTGCGAACTGTGCGATAGAGGTTTTCACATATTCTCTTAAGGATGTCTGGATGGTTGTAAAGGTTTCTGAATCCGTATCATCCTCCAGGAACAGGTTCTTGGGCAGGTATTCCGGGTAGAAATAAGGAACAACTTTGGCTGTTTCATCAAAAAGCCTTGCTTCATAGGAATCCGAAACATACATGTCCTCCGGTCTGGGAGACATGGAAGCACGGAACTCTGCCAGCTGGTTCATCAGGCCTGACCAGAAGGTGTTTTTCTGATAAGCATCATCTTCATTGGAAGTAAATCCGGGTTTAATCCAATAAATTGCTTCGGTTCCCTGAAGGATGGATTCCGTAGGAGTATCCAGTTTTCCCCAGTAATTTCCTTCTTCTCCATACATCTGTACCATGGAGGATTCATCTCCCATAAGGAAATCACCAACTTTGAAGGCTGCCTCCACATTTTCACATTTATCGGTAATGAACCAGCTGAAACCATCGGTCATATCCACATAATCCTTATGCAGCTGCCATCTTGCACCATTGGGGCCTTCCGCAGGAATCATTGCCGCAGTCACTTCATTCAGATGCGCATCATCCAAATCAATACCCATGGCGAAATGATCTGCCGTATAGCCGAATACCAGATTTTTATCGGAACGGATCACCTGCTGCATCTGGTCGGAGGTCTGTGTAAAGCAGGTAGGGTCAATCAGGCCGAGTGTGTACAGCTCATTCAGGTAAGCAAGACCCTGCTTGAATTCTTCCGTATTACAGGAGAAAACCACTTTTCCGTCTTCTACATGAGAGAGAGTATCCTTATCAACAGGTACAAAGGAATTGAGGAGGTACCATTCCAGCTGGCAGTCCCAATCCTTGCTTCCTGTCAGCGGGATTTCATCGGCTTTGCCGTTGCCGTTATAATCGCTGTTCTTTACCGCAAGCAGAACGTCCTTCAGTTCTTCTGTGGTCTGGGGTTCTTCCAGTCCCAGAGCCTCCAGCCATTCGGTGTTATACCAGAGCTTGGGATATGCCTGGCAGTGATAGCACTCATTCGCGGTTACAAAGCCGTAGATATTTCCGTCCGGTGCATAAGAAAGCTGTTCATACTGCGGTCTGGCTTCAAACAATCTCTTCATGTTATCGCCATACTTATCAATGTAATCATTGATAGGGACAAAAATTCCTTCCTTCGCAAATTTCACCATTTTCTGCTTGTTCATGCCGTAGCAGATAACATCCGGGTATTCCCCGCTGGACAGCATCAGGTTCAGCTTGGTATCCGCATCCGCCTTTTCAGAGGGCAGCTGGACAAATTCAATGTTTACGCCTGTATTATCCTCAATATATTTGATGGCATAATTGGCGTCGGAGTATTCTCCTTTTTCATTCATGGATACTGCTACCGTAATCGTAGGGCGTTCCTCTTCCCCGGCGCTCTGTGTTGTCCCTTCCCCTGTGCTGCCTGTTGCCTGGCCGGAAGATGAATTTCCGCCGCATCCGGTAAGGAGCAGGGCTGCCGTAAGGCCTGCCGCCACAAGTTTGGTTCCTAAATTTTTGCGTTTCATACGCTACCTCCCATTTTTTCATTGTTTTATGATTAACCCACCGGAAAAAGTAATACTCGCCTTCGGTGAGTGAAACATCCTGTTAATCTGTATTATCTTTTCTATCTGTTTGCCCTATATCAGCCCTTGATGGAGCCCATCATAATACCTTTCACGAAATGCTTCTGAATCAGAGGATACAAAAGCAGTACGGGAACGGAAGAAACCACAATCAGGGAATACTGCAGCAGCGTTTTCAGTTCCTGGCGGTTCATCTGCTCCGCCAGATTCATATTAATGCCGAAGCTGTCGCTCATGACCAGGATATTGCGCAGGGTCATCTGCAGCGGCTGCTTGGCGGAATCATTAAGATAAATCAGTCCTGAAAAGAAGTCATTCCATTTTCCTACCGCATACAGCAATACCATAACCGCAATAATTGGCTTGGAAAGAGGGAAAACCATGCTTGTGAAGTATTTCCAGTCGGAACAGCCGTCAATGGATGCACTTTCGTAAATTTCCAGAGGAATGGAACTCTGGATATAGGTCTTGGTGAGGATAACGTTCCATACTCCCATGGCCGAAGGAATAACCATAGCCCAGAACGTATCGATAAGATGCAGCTTGCTCACGACCAGATAAGTAGGTATCATGCCGCCGCTGAAAAACATGGTCACTGTGAACAGAAACATGATCGGCCCGCGGATTTTCAAATCCACCCTGGACAGAGGATAGCCTGCGAACAAAGTCAGCGTAACACTGATAATCGTTCCCACCAGCGTATATTCCACGGAATTGATAAAACCGCGCAGGATACTGGGTGACTGGAAAATAGCCTTATACCCTACCAGCGAGAAATCCACCGGCCATAAAAATACCTTGCCTGAGGAAACCGCACTGGGATCACTGAATGAAGATGCCAGGATAAACATGAGGGGAACCAGGATAACTATCATTATTATTATCAGCAGTACCCACACGGATGCGGTAAGTATCCTGTCCGGAAGGCTGTGATAAAGCTTTACTTTATTTTTTGGGTTTTTCCTGCTTTTTGCCGTTGTACTCATTTCCTCTCCTCCTACCACAAACTTGTTTCGCCAAACTTCTGGGAAAGCTTATTGGCGGTGAACAAGAGTATAAAATTGACTACCGAATTAAACAGCCCTACTGCTGTGGCAAAGGAATACTGCAGATCCTTCATACCACGCTTAAATACGTAGGTGGAAATAATTTCGGATACCGGCAGGTTCAAAGTATTCTGCATGAGGTAGATTTTATCAAAGCCCACTCCCATAATACTTCCGATCGCCATAATCAGCTGAATGGTGATAATCGGCTTCAGGGCCGGAAGCTCTACAATACGGATTCTTTGCAGACGGTTTGCCCCGTCAATCAGGGATGCTTCCACCAGGGACTGATCCACATTGCCCAATGCCGCGATATATATAATAGCGGAAAAACCTGTTGTCTGCCATACACCGGACCAGACATATATATGGCGGAAGTAAGATACCCTGCCCATGAAGTCCACCCGGTTCATACCCAGGAATTCCAGAATGGTATTAACAATACCGATATTCAGATGCAGACACTGCAGTACAATACCTACCAGAACTACTGTGGATATAAAATAAGGAGCATAGGTAACGGTCTGCATGAACTTTTTAAACCGGTCATTTCCTATAATATGTAACGCCAGTGCAAGGATAATCGGAGCCGGGAATGTAACAATCAGCTGGTAAAAGCTGATGATTAACGTATTCTTAAGAAGCATTCCGATATCGGGGCTTCCGAAAAACTGTTTGAAATACTTCAGTCCCACCCACGGGCTCCCAAGAATTCCCTTCCTGAAGGAGTAATCCTTAAAGGAAATTATAATACCTCCCATCGGTACATAACAGAATATCAGTATGTACAGAACCGGAAGCAGCAGCATAAGATACAGCTGCCATCTTTTTCGGAAATCCTGTCTCAGGCTCCATTTTTCTTTCTTCGTCTTAGCCATCTTCTACCTTCCCTTCTCATAAGATGTAGTCGTTTTGTTAACTTGATTACATGATAGCGAATGTATTTTATATATCCAAGATTTTATACTTGCCATGGCTGTGAATTCTTGCGAAATGCAGGGAAAGGATTTTTGTGGGAAGGGGGATTCCTTGTGATTTTGGGCGGATTTATGGGAGAAAAGGAGGGATTGGGGGAGGATGCTGTAGATTTGTTACGAAGCAGACAGAGGCTTTTAAAGGAAAAGACATAACATGATGTTATAAAAATAGCGATGTTCCTATCTTTCCATATGGACAGGAGAAATGACGTCTGTACGTCAATCGTTTTATGGTTTCCATGTCGCCGCCTGTCATCAAGCATACCATTTCCTCAGGAGACTACATGATTGCCACGATGACAAGATTTATCTTGTCTTTGTTGATTACGCCGGATAGGAATATAATACCCTGTTCATTTCGTCCCCCTTAATTTTGTTGTTGTTTCACTTTATCAAACCATGATATGACAGGCATTACAAGATATAATGCAATATGCGGAAACCCTTATTTTTAAGCCATTCTTTCGATATGCCCTAAATATTCATGAAAGATTATTTTATAAAGTTTTTATTCTTACAACGAATAATAGGTTGAATAAATTGTATAATTTATAGTATAATAAAAAGAAAAGGGGTATTATTATGATAATTGATACAAAAAGTATTGTTTCTATTACGGAAGCAAATCAAAATTTTTCTAAAGTTGCAAGACTTGTTGACGAACTGGGGTCAGCAGTAATTATGAAGAACAATGTGCCCAAATATTTGGTAATAGAGTTTGTCAAGGCTGATAATCAAGAAAATGCTTCTGATGAATCAGTAATGGCGCTTTCAAGAAAACTGATGGAGGCAAACAAGGAAGCTTATGAGGTTCTTGCTAAATGATTATATTGTCCAAACAACAAATAATATTCATGCACACAGAATTGATTAGACAGACCGGTGGCAGTGATGGAATTAGAGATAATGCTTTATTGGATTCTGCACTGGCTGCTCCTTTTCAAGAATTCAGCGGTCAAGAATTATTCCCCACCATTCAATTAAAAGCAGCCAGATTAGGTTATGGTTTAATCAAAAATCATGCCATGATAGATGGCAATAAAAGAATTGGTGCACATGCCATGCTGATGTTTCTGGCTTTAAACGGTATAGAATTAGAATATACTCAATAAGAACTCTATACAATTATCCTCAATGTAGCATCAGATAAATGTTCTTTTGAAGAACTCGTAAGCTGGATAACGGCACATCAAGTTTAGAAACCCAAACGGGCAATTTGACAATTTCTTCTGAACGATTAGTTTTCAGTTTTATTGCTTTTACAATAATAAATAAATATTTCCTTGAACAATTTCAAATTACAACTTACAATATAAATATCCGAAAAACTGGAAAAGGAGGAGCATTTATGAACACATCAGAAGCAATACGTGCAAGAAGAAGTATACGGAAATACAAAAAAGGAGCAGTGATTCCTAAGGAGCATATCCATCAGATGCTGGAAGCCGCCATGATGGCGCCCAGTGCCTGCAATACCCGTCCCTGGGAATTTGTTGTGGTGGAAACAGAGGAAATCAGGGAACAGATTATGAAGTCTCATCCTTACACTCAGATGCTGAAAACCGCTTCCCTGGCTATCGTTATCTGCGGCAGGCCTGACCTTCAGGAATCTGTCTGCGCCGGTTTCTGGCCCCAGGACTGCGGCGCTGCTATTCAGAACCTGCTTCTTCAGGCAAAAGAACTGGGTTACGGCACCTGCTGGTGCGGCTGCTATCCGGTTATGGAGCGTGTAAAGGAGCTGCAGGAGATCCTTTCTGTTACCAGCCAGCCACTGGCAGTCATTGCTGTTGGGGAAGCGGATGAAGAACCTGCGGCGAGAGGTTTTTATGATGAAACCAGAGTGAAATTCCTGTAATTTATAATAATACTTCCGTACTTTATTGCCCGGCCAGATATGCTGTCTTTTTGAAAGCATATCCGGTCGGGCAATAAACACCTTCTGTCCCTCCTACGAAAAAGCTATTCATAAGTAAATATTCTATCGTTCAACTTCCTTTCCCCGTTCCGGCTCTCTGTCCTGCCGCAAAATACTGTCATTATTCCTCTTGATAACGTCACATTCCCACCCTGTGCATTTGGATATGAGCACACATTTCATAGTATGAACAGTAATAGGGCATATTATTAAAATAGTCAAAATGCATAATCTTGTAAATTTCAGATATACGAAATATAATGGCTGCAGGAGGGAAACAAAATGGATTATTTAACAGCCAATGAAATGGCACAAATATGGAATATTTCAAGCCGCATGGTGGCTTACTACTGCAAGGCAGGAAAAATTGCAGGGGCAATGAAAAAGGGCAAAACATGGCTAATACCCGCACACGCTGAAAAACCTGTGGACAATCGGTTTTCTACAAACAAAGTTATAGTTGGTGATAACCCCGAATTGCAGGGAGAACTACATAAAATTAACCGCATGGATTCAGAGAACAATGCTGTTTATCGTGCCAATGATATTTATAAAAACCTCGGACTTACGAGGGAAACACTGCGCTATTACGAGGAAACCGGGCTGATAGAGCCACAAAGAAACAAAAACAGCCAATACCGTGAATTTACCTTTGAGGACGTTTCCCGCTTAATGTCCATTGATTTTTACAAGAAGCGCGGTTTTACGCCGCTTGAAATAAAAGAACTTATGGAATCCGGGGAGCGTGACGGTATCACCTCGTTAAGCAGAAAAATAAGCGAGGCAGAAAATAATATCCGCATACAACAGCGTATTCTAAAACGTCTTGTCGAAACAAAGGTTTTTTGTGAGTATGCTGCCCTTTCGTCTAAGTTATTCACGGTGAAAGAGCTGCCGCTATATTTGGTGCTTGAAACTTTTGATGCCGTATCGTCCCTTAATGATTACAAGGACAGAGTGCTTGCGTTCATGGATTTGCAGGAGGACGATATTTTATCAAGTCTTGTTCGTGCAGTTACCTTTGACCAAACCGGATATAAAGGGACAAAGATGTGCCTTGTAAGGCGTGCTGTAAAAAAAGTGCAAGCCGGAGAGAAAACATATCTTGAAAGCGGTAAATGTCTGCATACTGTATTGGAAGCAGACAGTCACGACGATTCCATTATGGAAAAAATGTTTTTTGCCGCCTATGGCTGGGCAGAAGAACATAAAGAAACCTTCAAAGGTGTTGTCTATATTTTCATTCGTTTTGTTGAGCTTTCAGGGCATACAGAGCGCAATTTTTACGAGGTGTTTATCCCTTTGAAATAAAGAAAAATCCCCTGTTGACTTGGGGGTTACCACCACCCTTAAACTTATTGGTAAAGGGAGGTGGATATGATGAATAACACAAAAAAGTATGGCAAGGATTTTACGCTTGTGGTTGTCGGTCAGATAGTATCGCTATTTGGCAATGCAATCCTGCGTTTTTCCTTGCCATTATATTTATTAAAAGAAACAGGTTCATCAACTTTGTTTGGCATTGTGACAGCCTGTTCTTTTTTGCCCATGATTGTGTTGTCGCTTTTGGGCGGGGTACTGGCTGACCGTTTGAACAAACGAAATATTATGGTCTGTTTAGATTTTCTGACGGCGGGTGTCATTACGGTATTTTCATGGCTCTTGGGAATAATCCCCATAATACCGCTGTTTATAACCGTACTCATGCTGCTTTACGGTATTTCCGGCACTTATCAGCCCGCAGTACAGGCGAGTATTCCCGCACTTGTTCCAAAGGAAAAGATACTGTCTGCAAATGCAATCGTGAATCAAATCGGAGCACTTGCAAACTTTATCGGCCCGATTATCGGAGGTATGCTTTACGGAGCGTTTGGAATTGTGATTATTTTAAAGGTTAGCGTCCTATGCTTTGTATTGTCCGCTGTCATGGAGATTTTTATCCAGATACCGTTTCAAAAACAGCCGACACAGGATAAGGTACTTCAAATCGCAGCAGGTGATCTACGGGACAGCATACGTTTTTTGAGAATGGAAAAGCCGCTGTTTGTTCAGATCTGCATTGTAATAGCAGGGCTAAACCTGTTTCTATCCCCCATGCTGACAATAGGAATTCCTGTCATTGTCGTTGACAAGCTGCATTTGACAGACGGGCTGCTTGGACTTACGCAGGGAATGCTTGCAGTTGGCGGCATTCTCGGAGGGTTACTGACGGTGCTTTTGGATAAAAAACTTACGCCCCAAACAGCATACGTTCCGCTTTTTCTTTGTACTGCCTGTAGTTGCCTTATGGGGTTTGGAATGGCAATCGATCAATCACCCATGATAAAATATGTCATTCTGTCGGTCATGGGGCCTTCAGTAACTATCTTTACAACTATGTTCAGCATACAAATGCTGGCTGTTGTACAGGCAGAAACCCCGCAGCATTTAATCGGCAAGGTGGTTGCCTGTATCATGACTTTTATCATGTGCGTTCAGCCAATCGGACAGCTTTTGTATGGTTTTCTGTTTGAGTGCCTGCCGAGCCAGCCTGTCATTATCATCGGCGCAAGTATGATATCCCTGGTGATTGCCGTGCGCTCAAAAAAAATACTTATTAAATTAGGAGGAAGCAACCATTATGACGAATACAGCAGTGGAAATTCGTAATTTGACAAAGGTATTTGACGGTAAGGAGGTTTTGCGGAGCTGTAATCTAACTGTGCAAAGCGGCACGATTTACGGACTACTTGGTGCAAACGGCGCAGGCAAGACCACCATGTTTAAGTTAATCACAGGCTTGCTGTCCCCGACCGCCGGAAACATAAAAGTGCAGGGGGAAACATTATCGATTGACAAAAAAGACTTCCTGAGAAAAATGGGGATTTTGATTGAAACGCCCGTCTTTTATAACCATTTATCCGCAAGAGAGAACTTGGAAATTCATTTAAGTTACATGGAACACAGCTTTGAGAAAATCGAGCAAGTATTAGAAATGGTGGGGCTTGGCGATACAGGAAAGCAGCCCGTTTCTAAATTTTCACTTGGAATGAAACAACGGCTTGCTATCGGACGGGCAATCAGCCACTCTCCGCAGATTTTGATTTTAGACGAGCCAATCAACGGGCTTGACCCTATGGGCATCCGGCAAATACGAAATTTGTTCTTATCTCTGGCAAAAGACGGCATGACACTGCTTATTTCAAGCCATATTCTGAGCGAGATTGAGCATATTGCGGATGTGGTTGGCGTTCTTACGAACGGAAACGTTGTGCAAGAGGTGGCTATATGCGAAATCAAGAAACAATACCCGAACGGCTTGGAGGAATATTTCTTTCAGATTATGAGCGGAGGTGCAGAAGCATGAACATACTGAAATTAGAGCTGAAAAAGACAAACATAAAGCCTTATTTTCTTTCTGCTATTGCCGTATTCGTGTGCATTATGGGGCTGACATACATACTTGCATGGGTGCCGCATTTGGATTCAGGAGACAAAAATGCAGCTATCCTATTCTCCACCTATCAAGGAATCGCGGCAATCTGTAATGCGATCGCTTTGATGTCTTTTTCGATATTGGCCTCTGCCATGGGCTATCGCTATTTGACAAAAGAATACTGTGGCGTGGGTGCAATCCTCTTATTCAGCTATCCCATAAATCGCAAATCTGTTGTATGGGCAAAAGCGGCGGTAATTTTGCTTTTCATCAGCACCGCAATGTTCTTAACTGAATATGGCGGCTTTCTGATTTTTATCGGGACAGATTCCGTTCTCCAAATGGTAAATGATACCCTGGTACCGGGCGATTTCATGTTAGCGTTTAGAAACGCTTTGGTATTGGTATGCCTTGCGGACGGTATAGCGTTATGCGCTATCCGAATCGGCTTTATCAAAAAGTCAAATTCTGTAACCATTATTTCCGCTGTTATACTAAGTATGCTTTTGATAAATCCTGTAGCGGCAATCAATGAGCAGTTTCTGCCAGTTTTATTTCTCGCAGCAGCGGCTCTGATTGGAGGTATTCTGCTCATTCTTAATGTCTCCCACAAAGTAAAGCGCATGGAAATATAGTGACAAAGGAGAGCTTATTATTATGAGTCAAAGAAAATTTATCTCAAAAGAAGAATTGAGTATGATGGAATAGTGTCATTACGGCGGTTCGGAAATTGCTGTAAAGAAGTAATTGTGCAACGGGTTGTTGCATAATTAGCATTCCTAAAGTTGGCGATGATCCATACGCTTTAATAAAAGACTGAAAAGCAGGTTCATTGCGGTATGTTTTAACAAAGAGCATATCACCTTATATCCACAAGCAGGAAGTCATGCTTTTCAATCTGTCTGTAAGCAATTCTTTTTTCCTGTAATAAAGGTATTAACATATCTTCAATAACGCGTTTATCCATTTTAAAAGAACTGATAATAAATATAGAGCCTGTAGGTCTTTTTACTCTTATACATTCATTTAAAACTTTTATCAGTATATCTTCAAGATGACCTACAGCATTGTAAATAATAACTGTATCAAACATACCGGAATCATACTTCATATCGGCAGCATCCATTTTTTCAAAGGTAATATTGGAACATTTTATGATATCAGAGGATAATCTGCTGTCGTCCAGATCTATACTATAGACATGTTTTGCTAAATGAGATGCATACACAGAGAAATCGGCACACCCGCAGGCAACTTCTAAAATAGTTTTGTCTATTAATTCTTTTTGAATGAGTTCTACTGCTTTTTCTGCTTTTCTCATATTGTGACATTTTTTCCTTTGAATAATTTTTTATTGTATTTGTTATCAATATAACATAATGCTATATATAAGTAAAACCAGAAGACAAAAAATATATTCTTATAAAACTTAAAATTACAACTTACAATATAAATACCCCGTACTTTATTGCCCGGCCAGGTATGTTTCCTTTTTGCGAGCATATCCGGTCGGGTATTTTTCTGCTTATATTGTCATTATTCTTCTGTCCCTATATAATAACATATATGCATCGACCAACGCTGACGTATTACCGTCACATATAAATCGAAAGGTACATGAAAATGGAATTTAACGAAAAGCTGCAGCTGCTCCGTAAACAGAATAATATGACTCAGGAACAGCTTGCCGAAAAACTTTATGTGTCAAGAACCGCTGTCTCCAAATGGGAAAGCGGCAAGGGTTATCCGAATATAGAATCATTGAAAAGTATATCCAGGCTTTTTTCGGTAACCATCGATGATTTACTGTCTGGGGAAGAACTGATTTCTCTCGCTGCAGACGAAAACCTGGCTAACATAAATAAATTTTACACTCTTATTTATGCCATTTTGGATTTAATGATGCTTGTTTTTTTGTTTCTTCCACTTTATGGACAGGAGAAGGAAGGCATGATTCGTATGGTGAGTCTGTTTTCAAACCCTGATGCGAATGCCCTGACATGGACAATCTATTTTATCTTTCCTATTCTCATGGCAATTATGGGTATTGTACAGCTGATTGCTTCTTATTTTTCATATGAAAAAGGAACGCGCATTATGAGAAACTGCTCTGTTTTCCTGCAGGCCTTTTCTATTATTGTCTTCACTGCTACCCTTCAGCCATATGCAACGGTTCTGCTTTTCCTGTTTTTTATGATCAAGGTTATTCTCCTGATTAAAAGCAGCAAACTGAACTAATTGATTCAAAACCCGCTTAAAAAGGCTATTGTTACGAAAAGTATCAGGGCCTTTTGCCAATTGTGACATTTGGTTTCTTGTCCTTTCTAACACGTTGACGGATAATCTGCATGCAGGCTGCAAGCAATTTATCACAACTAATGAAAGGAATATTACTATGCCAAAAAGACAAAAAAGACTTTTCATCCTGACAGGCTCCTTATTTCTGCTTTTTATACTTCTTACAATAATAATGAAAACCGTTGATGTAAAACCTGTCGGGCCGAACCAATCCAAAATAGGGCTCGCTTCCATAAATCAATTCCTGTTTAACCATTTAGGTGCGAATTCCATATGGTATAACATCACTAATCTGCTTGGAGTTATCGCCATATTCTTTGCGTTTGGTTTTGCTATTTCAGGACTTTGCCAGTTTATTAAAGGAAAAAGCATATCAAAAGTTGATTTCCATCTTTTGTTATTAGGGGCTTTGTATATTCTTGTTATCTCCTTTTATATTTTCTTTGAGTTTGTCATTATTAATTACAGACCTGTTCTTATAGACTCGGAACTGGAAGCGTCCTATCCATCCTCGCATACAATGATTACAATATGCATCATGGCTTCATCAATGCTGCAATTCCACCAGCTGCTGCACAACAGCAGGAAACGACTGCTTATAGCATTAGACGTCTTTTCCGTTTTAATAATTGCTGTTACGATCATAGGAAGGCTGCTGTCGGGAGTTCATTGGTTCACTGACATCGCTGCAGCCATTTTGCTTTCAGCGGCATTAGTTATGCTGTATTACTCTGTAGTGAAATGGGTGGAGTACATCCACAATCCCGAATAGGAAAAGGCAAGAGGGCGAAAGCTTTTATCGCTTTCACCCTCTCTGTTGTCTGCTTGTATTGGCAGACAATATTATTTAGCTTTTATAATTATAATTGATAATACCCTGCTGCTGCCATAAGGCCTACTATCACTTATATTATATGATGCAGCTGTTCAAGAACATGTTCTGCGGCAAGATCTATAAATTCAACCGCTTTTAAAGGATTATTACCTACAAGTTCATTGTGTACCGGCTCTCTTTTCAAAACATTATTTATAACCCAAAGCTTGCTCGTATTTATTTCATCCGAGCTAATATAATCCTTTACTTCATAATCCCATACTGCTTCAAGGATATCCACAACGTTCTGCGTAAATCTGTATTCACGTGCAGAAATGTCATAGCCAGATGCATCTTCTACAAAAAAATCCCTGTAGCTGCCGTAATTCACCTCATCAGCTAAACGTTTCCGTGAGCTTGGTTTGTCAAAATTTATCTTACTTTCACCAAGTTGAGCAATAAGACGTTCAAATGCGGAATACATATCAAACTCATCCACAAGTAAATGGATGATATAACCCAAGTACAAGTCTTTATCCTTGTCCGCCGATTGGTAATAGTTTTCCGCGAACTTATTAACTCTATGCCTGAATAATTTTTTCATTTCCGGATAGCCATAACCATATGAGTATATATCATCGCACAAATGGGAATGCTTTTTATCTCTTCTTTGATAAT
>OLQH01000276.1_pt1 | contig 59132 bp, 54 predicted proteins | sample 1672671 | NCBI WGS metagenome assembly OLQH01 (sample SAMEA3136712, study PRJEB25190) | human gut metagenome
GAGCATGCGGCTGTTAACCGCAGGGTCGTTGGTTCGAGTCCAACTGGAGGAGCCATTTGGTCCCGTGGTCAAGAGGTTAAGACACCGCCCTTTCACGGCGGTAACAGGGGTTCAATTCCCCTCGGGATCACCATTTAGACATCTGAACTTTATAAGTTCAGATGTTTTTTTATTACCATTTTTATTTAGTCTCCAATAATCGGTTACATTTACGCAGTTCTAATAATTCCTGCTCCTCGGCGGAATGGTTATCTTTTTTACAGAAGGAGCAGGTTACTGCTGCTGCCTAAGCCATTTATTCAGTGGTGAGGTGGGGATATTATCTTAACGTAAGATATATCGTTTTCGCTTTACGTTATGTTATAGCTGAACCAACTTTTATTTGAATTCATCTATATAGGAACGGTTTTTTCCTTTTCTTAGCCCAATATAAGTAATCAGGCAAAAAATAAAGTCTTAAATTAGGTTGAGCTTAGCCTGTACTATTTTCGGCTGGAATTAGTTAATTATATAATTCAAAAAATTACTTAATTTTAGTCGGATTGTTTTATTGAGGAAATATATTATATAAAAATTATTTATAAATATTATTAGTGATATTATGAAAAGTAAAAATACAATAATATTTTATTAGATTGTTTTATCACAGAACATTAAAATATTATTGACAGAACTTAAGACAGGAGTTGTTTAATTGTGTCTTTTGAAGGATTTGTTTAGTTAAGCTGTAAGCTGAAAAATAAGTTATTTTAAAGAAAAAATATTATGGAAACCAACAATAGATATTATTAGAAACAGCACTATTGCTTTACATATCAATTTTATATAGGTGTCTTTGAATAAAGTGTGTAATTAAAAATTTAATTTATATTAAAGCTTGTATTTGTTGTTTAGCATTTTAGGCTAAAATAAGTAGTCTAATATATCAATTAATCAAAGTTTTAATTCTATAGAATTAATAATGTTATAATCAAACTTAATTTAAAGTTTATATATAGTATTTTTTATATTACAAATTTAATAGTTAAATAAAGTATATAACAAAATATAAATTAATTATTTTGTTTATTACTAATAATAGTATATCAGTTTAATATGACAAATTATAAAAAAATAATATATAGTGGTTTAAAATAAAAATAGAAGATTATATTATTTCTATTGATAATGCTTGACAAAATTGTTGTAAAATAGTATTATTTGTATGAAGATATTATTCGTTTTATGTATGATATGAGAATTATATTTGCATTAAGCAGGAGGTATTAATATGAAATTTGGCGAAAAGGTGAGGAACCTGCGTAAAAAAAATAAAATGAGTCAGGGTGAATTGGCGGTTGCTATTGGCGTATCTCTGCGTACTGTTCAGAACTATGAGAAATCGGGTATGCATCCCAAACAGCGTGATTTGTATTATAGGTTAGCCGAGGTTTTGAATGTGGATGTGAATTACCTGTTGACAGAGGACGAGGAGATTATTTTTGACGCTTATAAAAAAGGCGGCACAGGTTCTATGAGAGATGTTGAGGGGCTAATAGAAGGCGTATGCGGATTGTTTGCCGGCGGAAGTTTGCCGAGGGAGGATATGGACGCTGCTATGAAGGCTATTTCGGACGCATATTTTTCCGTTAAAGATGAAAATAAAAAATATACACCTAAAAAATACATAAAATAATTTTTATAAATATAGTAGGACAGGAGGTTGAATAGCTTGACAGCTGAGGATATCTATTTGAAAACTAAAAAGCTGATTCGGTCTTCCGGTAGTTCTGACCCATTTGAGATTGCCAAGTATTTAGGAATTATGGTAAGAACAAGTTCAGATTTTTCAAAATTGTGCGGTATTTATACAATAATTTTACGTAAGCGTGTTATAATTTTAAATAATAATTTGTCAAGAGAAAAGAAGAGGATTGTTTTGGCTCATGAATTAGGGCATGATATGCTTCATAGAGACCTGGCGGAAAACAGAACGCTTCAGGAGTTTATGCTGTATGATATGACGGCAAGACCTGAATATGAGGCTAATATGTTTGCTGCTGATTTACTAATTTCGGATGATGAGATTTTGGAACTTGTTAATATATACAATTATGATGTTAATCAAACTGCCAACGCTCTTGATACGGACAGTAATTTGGTTGGAATTAAAATTGAAAGTATGAATCACAGAGGATATAAATTTAAGAGTGATATACAATTTAAAAACAACTTTTTGTAACTGCTTTATTTATATTTTTATTTATCTATAATATCCTGTTTAACTTCGAATATAATAATTGTACTGATATTTGTACGTAATTTTTATTGTCGTTTTTTATAAATCTTTTCTTAGAATTAGACAATATTATTTTTTCATATACTGATTAAAATCGGTTAGTTATGTAAAAGTGCAGTTCATAGTTGATTAATTTAAGGTAAAAAGCAATGTTTAATCTTATAGGATAGTTTTTGGTTATTTGAGAACAAAGATTCTGATACGATAAAAGTGTCTATACTTTGGGGTTCACTTCAAGTATGGACATCTTTTATTTATTTAGAGTAAAGTATAATATCGATGATTTTTATATTTTGAATATGTAAGAATTAACAGCCAAAGAATTGAAATTAACACTTTTTGACTAAAAGTTTACTTGTTTTGACTATCATTTAATCAGAGTATTTGATAAAATATGTTATGTAATAATAAGAAAGGTTTATTAATGTTGATATAAACAGTATATCTTGTCTGGATTGATAAGAGTTATGACTGTTTTACTTATATATTTGGACAGGTGTTGATTAAATTATACCCTTCTGAATGAAGCTGTTTTTGCCGGAGCCGCTCTAACTTTGGCATACAGCTTCAATTCAGCACCTGTAAATTAATTTAAAACATAATAATTATTTATTCTGTTTTGCAGACAGATATATTATTTTTATCTATGATTTGATTACCTGACAAATTATTAAGACCTTTATAACTGATAAATAATTAAAATTATTTATAGATTTCTTCCCAATTAAAACCCGTCAAGACAATGTTGTCCTGACGGGTTTTTTATGTTTAAAATTATCAAATGTTTGAGTTAATTTGATTGCAGTAGTTATTTTATAATTAAGAAATATGTTAAATATTATGAAATATAATTGCAATATCGTTATTGACAAGTGCATTATAATTGCATATAATGTATATGTGAAAATTAGTTGCGTATTTGGTTTTTTACAGATGGGAGGATATGCGGTAATGAAAAGTGCAGGTATGAAAATAGACAGAACTAATGAGAAAATCATATTGCATAGTGATATGAATAATTTTTATGCTTCGGTTGAGTGTATGCTAAATCCGAATCTGCGAGATAAATATGTAGCTGTGTGCGGCAGGCAGAGCGACAGGCATGGCATAGTTTTGGCAAAAAATGAAAAGGCAAAATCTATGGGCGTCAGCACGGGGGAACAAATTTGGAAAGCCAAACAAAAGTGTCCAAATTTAGTGGTTGTTGAACCGCATTTTGAACTTTACATGAAATATTCTAAATTAGCGCATGAAATATATTATAAGTATACGGACCTTATTGAACCGTTTGGTCTTGATGAGTGCTGGCTTGATGTAACCGGCAGCACGCTGTTGTTTGGAAACGGTCATGAAATAGCTTGTAAAATTAAAGAAGAGATAAAGGAGACTTTGGGTCTGACAGTATCTATAGGAGTCTCATTCAGTAAGATTTTTGCAAAACTTGGCTCTGATATGAAAAAGCCTGACGCCGTCACTTGCATAACGAGAGAGGGGTATAAGGATAAAGTATGGCCTCTGCCTGCATCAGAAATGTTGGGAGTGGGTAGGGCAACTGCGGATAAATTACTTCATCACGGAGTAAGTACTATAGGTGATATAGCCAACGCAAATCCTGACCATTTAAGAAATTGGCTGGGGATAAACGGTGTTAAACTATGGAATTTTGCCAATGGCAGAGGGGGGACTCAAATAGCTCCGTATGAGTATATACCGCCGGTAAAGTCGGTTGGAAACGGTATAACCTGCGTTGAGGATTTGAATGATGAAACAGAGGTATGGAAAGTAATATTTGAATTGAGCAGAAAGGTATCAAGACGTCTGAGAAAACAAGGGCTGATGCCGGAAGGGATTGCGGTCGCCATTAAAGACAAAGACCTGCATTATCAGGAATTTCAAATGAAGATGCCAAAACCGTCATATAGTGCGTTTGGACTTGCTGAAAAGGCTTTTGAGCTTTTTAAACAGCATTATGAATGGAAACAAAGCGTTAGGGCTGTAACAGTTCGGGCTATAAACCTTGTGTCTGAAAAAGTTGATGTTCAATTAAATATGTTTGAAGATATAAATAAGGAATTAAAGCGGGAAAGCTTAGAGCGTTCTATTGAATATATCAAAGATATGTATGGAGAGAACTCCGTTACTTACGGAAGTTTACTGGGAGATATAAAATTGCCGGCGGCACACAAAATCAATACGGTGATGCCGAATATTATGTATCAGTAAATTGATAAGATTTAAAGATTATTAAAAATACGGATTTCCAATGGAAAATCCGTATTTTTTATTCTTTGTAAAGTTCGCTGATATTATTTTTATATTCGCGTGGCGTCACACCATAAATTTGTTTAAAAGCCCTATTAAAGGTTCGCTGGCTGGTGAAACCGGCACAGCCGCAAATGTTTGTAATGCTGTCGTCGGTTGTCCTCATGAGACTTGCTGCATATTCTGTTCTGAGCAGCGCAAGATAGTTTCTAAAACTAATTTTTATACGGTCTGAAAAGATATGTGAGATGTAATATTTACTGACGGAAAACTCATCTGCCAATGTCTCGATGGAAATATCTTGTTTAAAATTTATAGTCATATATTGTATTATTTTTTGGGTAAGACTCTCAACGGGTATATGCTTGCCGTGTTCCAAACTTATTTTTTTCATAATACCTGACATTATAATCAACGACCAACCCAACTTTTCGGGGAAAGAGGTGCAGTCGGCAATCTGCTGAAACGCCAGTTTTGTTGTTTCATCAACATCAGTAATAATCGGATTTTTAGGGCGTACGGAACTCATATCCGGGAACATTCCGTTAAACAGCTTGGGACTGCATATAACCAACACCTCATCAGCAGGTCTGACTTCATTCCGATAATAGTAATGCACAATATCGGGAAATACAACAGCGGCCTGTCCGGATTTGATTTCATATTCTATACCGTCAATATCTATATGTTGACCTTCTTTAAAAACGTATGCAATTTCAATGTACTCATGCAGATGAGCATGAAAACGGATTTCACGGTAATTGTGAATTACTGTTAAGTCAGAAGGCTGTATTTCATAAAACGGTACCATATCAGTTCCTCCATATCCAAATAGTAAGCAGCATTTTTTGACTACTTTTTTATCTTTACTGGCTTTTATTATATCTTATATTATGTTAGAATACAAGTAAAATACAGAATTTGTTTATAGAAAATCTTTCATGTCCTTTAGCAGGATAAAAAAGTAAAATAGAATCAATCCAAATATTTATCTATATTTAACGGAGAGTTTTAAATGATTTTTACAGTTAAAATCTTGGTCGATAAATTGTCTCATGCAAAAAGATATATTAATAAATTTGAGTTGATAAAAATTTAAACAAGCTTATCAAATAACTAATAATTTAAGCAGCTGAAGTTTCATGAAATTTACATTAAATATTGAGTGATACAGTAGTTTAATATTTGTAGAGTTTAATTAATAATTTTAACAGAATGTATTATTGTTAAATTATTCTTGACAAAAGTTATAAATAGGTTATAGTTTTGTTATGTGACATTTTATGGTTACTTTTACGGAATTGCGGTTACTATTGGCTGATAAAGATATATTTGAGTAAAATCGGAGGAAGAGATATATGTTAAGAATGGAAAAAAAGTTAAATGACAGTGCAGAAACTAATTCTAGTTTGACTGAAAATGAAATTGATATTTCAGGGAGTAAAAATATACTTCCGTATCAGGATTCACGTCTGTCTTTTGAGGAGCGTGCGGCGGATTTAGTAGCTAGGATGACTCTGGAAGAAAAAGCTGCGCAAGTATCAAATATGTCAGAGCCTATACCGCGTCTTGGAGTCAGCGAATATAACTATTGGCGCGAGGGGCTGCACGGAGTTGCGAGACAGGGAAAGGCCACTAGTTTTCCAACAAGTTTGGCGATGTCTAATACTTGGAACCGCAAGTTAATTTATAAAGCTGCAGATATAACGGCAACGGAGGCAAGAGGCAAAAATCCAAAGACAAATTTGTCTTATTGGAGCCCAACCATTAATATGGCAAGAGACCCGCGTTGGGGAAGAAATGAAGAGACGTATGGCGAAGACCCATATTTGACGGCGCAGTATGGTATAGAATTTGTTAATGGAATGCAGGGAGACGATACAAGATATCTTAAAACGATAGCCACTATAAAACATTTTATTGCAAATAACTGTGAAAAGGAGCGCCGAATGGGCTCGTCGGTTATGGATGAAAAAACACTTAGGGAATATTACGGCAGAGCCTTTCAGGATATTGTTGAAAAAGCCGCTCCGGCTTCAGTCATGAGTTCATATAATGCAACTACAGTATACAGGAACGGAGAAAAGATTTTTGATTATATTCCGTCTACTGCAAATCCGTACATATTACTTGATTTATTAAGGAAAAATTGGGGGTTTAACGGTTATGTCACAGGGGACTGCGGAGCCTTTGGAGACTTGAACAATACGGCGGCGTATAAAAAAGCCCTGTTTACTGATGAAGATATAAATAACGTTCCTCAGTATGCAACAATAACTAAGGGATTTTTGAACGGCGCGGATACGGACTGCGGCAATGCCGGCGTTCAAAAAAATGTTTTGGACGCTGTAAAAAATGGATATATTACTGAGGACGATTTGGATATAAATATTTACAGATTGTTCCTTCAGAGAATGCGGACAGGGGAGTTTGATTCCGGAGTAAAATATTTCGAAATCAAACCGGACGTTTTAGAAACTTCTGAACATGTGGCTGCTGCGGAAGAAGCGGCGGAGCAGTCCTGGGTGCTTTTGAAGAATGATAATAATATTTTGCCTTTGAGTAATGGAATTAAAAATGCGGCGCTGGTGGGGAATTTGGCTGACGAAGTTGTTTTAGGTGATTATTCAGGGTCGCCGGAACAAACAGTCACTCCTTATAATGGTATTGTAACAGAATTAAGGAGAGTAATGCCTGATGTTAATGTAGATTATCTTGGCGGAGCTACAGACGAAACCAAATTAATGAATATAAGAGGGTTGTCGTTTATACTTAAAGGCGGCGAAGAACGAAAGATAGATTTATCTGCTGCCCTGGTTTCAGGCGGTATTACGCTTAATGGAAGTTTGATTGAAGATATTACTAGAAAGGGTACCGCCGTATTTAAAAATATAGATTTCAGTGATGTTTTAAAAGTTAGGGCGGAGGTATCAACCGGGGACTTAGCGGGAGGAAAGGTAAAATTATGTTATGGCGATGGAGGACCGCAGGTGGCCGAAGTTGTCAGCGTTAAAACTAACAGCTTAAATTCGTTTAAAGACTGTATAGGCGAATATACCGGAACGTCCGGAGGGTATTGCGGAACGGAAGATTTATATTTATCTTTTGAGGCAAACCAGGAGGAATTCTCGGTAACCAAATATAAGGAGAAGCTGGACTCGGCGGATGTTATAATCGCTTATGCAGGGACTAATCTTTCAGATTCGGCAGAATCGTATGACCGAAAAAGCATAGACTTGCCTTTGAGCCAGTCGCATGTTCAGGCTTTAACATCAGCGTATCCGGAAAAAACTATAGTCGCAATGCAAACAGTCGGGCAAGTAAATGTTGAACCGTTTGAAAAGGACGCCCGTGCAATAATCTGGACTTCATACAACGGTCAAACTCAGGGAACCGCTCTAGGAAAAATATTATCAGGGCAGGTTAATCCGTCAGGTAAGCTTACTGCCACTTGGTATAAATCTGAAGATTTGGAACTTATGCCGATTGAAACAGAAGGGGTAAAGGGAGAAGACGGTATAACAAGATATTTTAATGATTATAACATACAAAGCCGTTCGGGATTTCCGGGGCGTACATATCAATATTATAGCGGTACGCCGGTTTATCCGTTTGGGTTCGGTTTGAGTTACACGGATTTTAGATATTCAAACATAAAATTATCTGAAAGATATATAAGTGCTAATGAAAAAATAAAAATTTCGGCCGATATAGAGAATGTTGGTACAGTATACGGGGCTGAAATAGTTCAGCTTTACGTTTCTGTTCCGGGGGCTGACGGAGAGAATAAGCCTAAAAAACAATTAAAGGGATTTGAAAGAATAGAACTGCTGCCCGGAGAGATTAAGAGTGTTTCGTTTGAGCTTGATATTTCTGAAATGTCGTTTTTCAGTGAGAAGGAACAAAAAGCCTATGTCTTAGAGGGAAAATATAAGGTGTATATTGGCAGAAATTCTGCTGATGAATCTTTAGCAGACGAGTTCAGTGTTTCCGGAGAGCTTGAAAGCAAGTTGAAAACCGTATCTGTTCTGCCCAGCGGTATAGCGATACGCGGATTAATAAACGGGCAAGGCGGAGAACTTGAGCAAATAAGCTCTGTAACAGCTAATCTGTCTGTTGTTATGACAGACGAGAAAATTTTGGATATATCAAAGGCGAAAGTTTCTTATAAAAGTGGTAATGAGACGGTCGCTGCAGTGGATGATAGAGGCGTTGTTAAATCCGGTCCGGTTTCAGGAGTCACAATGATAACGGCCGAAGTTACTGTGAATAATGAGACCAAATCGGTTGAGTTCCCAATAGTAAATATACTTGAATATAAGGCCGGAACTAGTGATAAAAATAAAGCGGTACAAGAATTGACATACGAAAAGAATTTTTATCCTAAAGGAGCGTTTTCAGATAATAATTGGAATAAGTTAGAAGCAATATATGATTCCGCTGTCAAAGAGATAGAATCAGCGGTCAAGTATACAGATATGACCAAGATATTGGCTGAATCAATTAAGAAACTGCGTTCGGTGGAAATGGATAATATTGAAAATCGGTATACGATAGCTTCTAAAAATCCCAATTATTTGGTTGATGGAATAATAGATTACCGCATGGGCGGAATACCCCCATATATAACAAGCAAAGACGGAGTTTCAGGTACAGTAAATACTGAAAATCCTTATCATGGTATTGAACTTGAGGCTTATGACGGCAATAATAAGATTGACAGTAAAAATTTAATTTGGCAGATAGAAAAATTGGACAGTTCAAAGCGTGATTCTGCAGAAATCAACAGAAATACAGGAGAACTCACGGTAATGACCGGAGGTCTTGTGAGAGTGCGGGTTATAGATATATCAAGTTTAGTTGGCGGAGAAACGCTTATATATATTAATACTCAGATTGAGGCTGAGGACAGTGACAGTGTAGAAAATAATTTCGGCGACAACAGAAGCGGAGCCAGCGGCTCAGCTCAAAGGGCCAACAGTACCGGCAATACAAGCGTGAACTGGCTGGAGTATAAGGGAATAAGGCTTCAAAATCTAAGGAAAATTACTGTGAGGTATGCGCTTAAATCCGGAAGCGTCAACATAAAATTCAGCGTGAATAGAAGTGCGGCTCCCAATTGTATTTTAGCAGAGAATATTTTAAAAGAAACAGGCGGAAGTGAGATTTGGAAGGAAGCTGTATTTAAAGTTAACAGTTCAGTGTTGTATAATGCTTCTGTAGACGGGAACGGACTTTCATCGATATTTCTCCAAGCTAATTCTGCAAATATAGACTTTTTTAAGCTGGATTATGAGGAATATGACGGAGGTCTTCCATATAGTATTGCTGAGGTTCATGACCGGGAAAAAGGTTTGATGTCGGTTGATATAAAGTGTTTGGGCAGCGGTTTCCCTTCGGGCGTTTTAAAAGTGTATGCCAGTGAGGAAGTCTCAAAGGAAATTAAATCTATTGAGGTGACAGGAGGGGGCAGGTATGATATCTCCACAAATTGTAAATACGGGGATTCTGTGAGTTTTTGCGTATATAATATGAATACAGAAGCGTCTGATATATTTAACCATACTTACAGAAAACCGGCAGAAAGGAAAGTAAAGGTATACAGCGGTGATAACAGGGCGTATACGGTATTGTTCTGCAACAATCGAATGGATAAACTTCCTGAGATTGATTGCATTACAGGATATGGCACAGTTTTAAGAAGAGAAAAAAAGAAGTTTAAATATGTATATGGCGACAGAGAATACGTCTTTTCAACTGCCTGGCAGATAGGTGACGGAAGCGAAACCGAAAGCTGCTTGTTATACAGACCAAAATCTGAATGTTATATTACGGTTCTGTTTGACGGCAATGGGGGAAGAGACAGGGAACTTTATATTGTTCAAGGAGGAACAATATTGGCTGGCGGAAAATCATATCCTGAATGTAAATCTGATGTAACGGCAAAAATATCTGATATAACTCAGCCTGTATACGTATATGGCAACGGCGGAAATAAAAATATTTATGCTGTTTTTGTAGAATATATAAACGGAATTGATGAAAGTAAAACTTTTGAGACAATTCAGAGTGCAAAGTGGGGAAACGGTTTTGCAAAATTGGAAAAAGAAAGCGTCACGGGAAAAACCAAATTGTCTTCAAGCGGCTCAGGTTCCGTATGGTCGGAAGTAAAGCTGGATTATTTTGCGAAAAGTGATGTTGAAGAAATTCAAAACCCGCTGAAAATAAATAGTATTGATGAGTATAAAGGCCGCTTATATGCCGGCTGCGACAATGGAATAATGTTAATATTGCCGTTGTGTCAAAAATGTTATCAGCTGAAAAAAGTTTGCGGTTTTGATATTAAAGATATAAAAATAGACGGCGGAGTAATGAATATAACCGGCGATACAGAAAGTAAGACAATAAAAATGGTATCGCTGGGATCTGATAGAGTTGAACCGGAAGAGGCAATGGTGCTGCGGTCAAACGGAGCAGTTTTGGCGGACGTTCGTGAAGAGTATGAATATAAGGAATCCCATATCCAAGGAGCGGTTAATATTCCATTAGACAGTATAGAGAGTTTGTTGACGTATGGAAGAAATACGATAATTATATTTTATTGCCTAAATGGGTTTAAAGCAGAATTGGCTGTAGAAAAGGCAAGAGCTATGGGATTTGAAAATGTGTATAATTTAGGCGGCGCAGATAAGCTGATATAAATAAGATATAAAACGCAATTAGTTGGTTTTATGAAATAAAAGTAATTTTATATCATTTAAATAAAAGATCATAAAATTTAACTTAGTAAAAGTTGTTATTTATCTTGCGCCCGACTTTTACTTGATATTAGAAAATAATAAATTTTGGCAATATTCAATATGTTTGTAATTTTCTGCATACAAAAACCTCCTATGACAGTTTCATTGCATTCTGTTATAGAAGGTTTTTTCCATCTATTTTTAATTAATTCTGTTTTACCCCTGTCTCTTTGTTTTATTTTAAATTTTTGGAATTTTACTCTGCATAATCAGTTGAAGTTTTGGTATTAGGAACTGTGCTGTTTTGCTGAATATTTATAAGTTCATCGTCAAATGTTGTTCTAAGTTCTGCGTTTCCGCTAATATAGGCTGATCTCAGGTTGTATAGAGTGCCGTCTTTTTTAAATTCGTTAAGTTTCTCATTTATCAGTCTCAGCAAATCAGAATTTCCTTTTGAAACCGCTATACAAAATTTACGCTGATTAATATTTGTCTCTTTTATAGTAAACTTTCTATTTTGATTTACAAAAGTTTCGGCAATTTTGCTGTCAGTAAACAATACATCGGCGCCGCCATTTAAAACCGCCAGTTCTGCCTCGGCCTCGTTCCTATATTCTTTAATATTTGCCAGACCAAGATTATTAGTTAAATAATAACCTGAATCGCTGCCGGAAACAACAGCAACGTTTTGTGCATTTTTAAGACTGTTTATGTTGGTCACATCAGTATTGTCTTTATATGTTATAATTGATGAACTGAGAGTAATATAAGAATCAGAAAAATCGACTTTTTGGTGTCTTTCATCAGTTACTTCAACAGCTGAAATTACCATATCAGATATTCCGCAGTTAAGAGAATCAAGCAGAGAATTTGATTTCATATTTTGAAAAACCGGTATTCTGTTCATTGATTCTGAAAGTTTGTATCCTAGTGCCATATCAAATCCTAAATAATTCCCTGAATCGTCTATATATTCAAATGGCTCATATCCGGCGGTAAAAGCAATCCTTATTATAGAATTATCTTTAACAGTCAAAGCTTTACTGTCGCTGTTTGAGGAGCGGGCTGGCTGTGTGCACGAAGTAAGAATAAAAGCATACATTATGGAGAGAGCGCATAAGATAATTACTGCGCTCCTGAAAACTACGCTTAAAATTCTGTTTTTATTCTTTTTCATCATCCTTAACACCTCACAGAAAGCCAAAGTAAATATATTTTAATTATATATTATTTAATATTAATAATCAAGATGATTATTTTATTGAGTTTTTAAGACATGGGCGTATTAGCCGTATATCATTAAATGTTTTGTAACAAATGTAATCAAATAATAATTAATGGAATAAAATTTGCATAAAAAACCACAAAACGATTGGAACTTTGTGCCAATTTATGAACAGGTGTATTGTGTAAATTTACTAAATCACTAGTATTTTTTTTATATATTATTCTAGAGATAGAATATTGACTTTTTCGACGTTTCGTTGTATAATGTATACACAAATCCAAGAGATACTGTTACTTTGGATATTAACAAAAGAATTAAATATTGGCAAACTATTTGAAAAAATAGGTCGCAAAGCTTTAGAGACTAAGTTGACCATTATAAGCAATATGCTTTTATGGAAGTTTCAATATGTCAGTCAGCTGCCTCCTACGCGAGTACCTGGGCGGTATTTGGCCGCTTTTTTCTTACCCTATTATACACGCTTTTTGGTTTAAAAATTCTAATGTTTTGAATAATTCGAATTCAGTGTGCAAAATATGGATTAATACACAGTTTTGCGCAGCGCGAACAAGAAAAGCGTTTCGTAAAAAGAAGCGGAAACTATAGAAATATTTTTATTCTATAGTTTTAAATAATAATTGCAAAAAATAAAATAATATAAATTTTTTAGAGGGATGTGTAAATTAATGAAAGTAAAAAAGAGAGCAGTTCGTTCTACTTTGGCTTGGATTATAACAGTCGCTATGATGGCTTCTATGTTTGTATCTTTGCCTGTTTTTGCAGACGAGGAGAAGTCATATGATTATAACAACGTTCAGTCTTCAAATGTTACATCAAATGGATATTGGACTGACGTAGATAATTATGATATAAGCTGGTATACAGGAAACGAAAATAGCGGATCATATGATTTAACTGATTCTGCCGATCTTGCAGGTCTTGCTTATTTGATAAATAATCAAAATGTAAGCTTTGGCGGGAAAACTATAAACTTAACAGGCTCTACATATGATATGTCAGCTCATTATTGGGTTCCCATTTCCGCGTGTTCAGGAGCAGGTCCTCATACCGGCGGCTCAAATTGTACTGCTTGGAGCGGAACTTTTGTGATAAAGGGTTCAGAATCTTCAACAATAACCGGTCTTAATATTATTGACACAGTTGCCCCGGCATCAAATGCGGCAAATTATAATTATTACACAGGGTTTATTGGACACATGAATGGTGATGTTGAAATAAGCAATATAGTGTTTGATAATTGTAATGTAGAAGATAAAGGAAATACTGTTGTTCAGGATTACAGCAGCGGCGCTGCCGTTGTGATCGGCGAAGCCAGAGGAGACAGCAAATTTAATAATGTAATTGTTCAGAACTCTGTTATTTCCGGATGCACAAAGGTCGCAGCCTTTTTAGGACTAAAAAATGGTTCTAATGGAGGTCTTACATTTACAGACTGTGCGTCAAATAATAATACATTTAAAGCGCTTTATTATTATAACGCTATAGTTGGTGTTACTATTTCTTCAACTGCTACAGTTGTTGTTTTTGATAATACTTCTTCGGTTAATGATACTTTTGAAAAGTTTGACCCGAATAATGAAGCTCAATATTTTGGAGACGGCAATTATATTACTTACAACGGAATTGAGTATCTTCCTTTAGCACAAACTATCGGCGGCGTAAAATATGACGACGCTTTGGTTGTGGGAACAACAAAGGCTTTGGCAGCAGTTTTAGGAACTGAAGCTAAGGAAATTGTTGTTAACGGAACAACTTATCATGTTGGAGAAACTGCGGTAGACAATGTTGCTAAGATAAACAGAAATGGAAAAGATGTATATTACACATCATTAAATGAAGCGCTGCAGAATGCTCAAAATGGTGAAACTATAGTTCCGGCAAGTGAGAATGTTGTAATAACAACTGCTGTAATAGCAGATTTAAATGCTGATATCACATTGTCAGGATTTAATTTTGGAGACGGCGGTTCTCTTATAGTTAAGGGAGAACATGCGTTTAACCTTGAAAACTGTAAGTTTGAAGCAACTATACCATATAGCGCAGCATCAGGAGTCAGAACACCTGTAAAGCTGAATAACCATGGTAAGACAACAGTTAAAAATAATACGTTTGGAACAGCAAACGATGGAGTATATTACAATGCTGTAGAATTTGATGTAGGCAGTGAAACCGCTAAAACCGGAATTACAGTGGCTGACGGCACTGAAATATCCGGAAACAGTTTTGGTAAAATATCTAATAATTCAATCAGTATTTATAATGTTGATGAGGGAGCTACTATTACTATAAAAAATAATGAGTACAAAGTAGCCGCTAACGCATTGAGACTAAGCAATGGATTAGTTGATAAAGTAAACGCTGTATTTAATATTGAGAACGAATGGTATAAAGCGACTGGTACCGGAGATTATGCTGGCTACGCATTATTCCAACGCTCATACGGCGGAACAGTTCAGCAGGATATGACAGGTTATGTGATTAACTTTACAGACCTAAAATATGGAGCAGATAAAACAATTGTTACTTCAAATGACCCGCAGCAATATTATGTTTGGGACGGAAGCAAAATTGTGAACGATAATAATGTTCCTAACGTAACGTTTAATGATTCAACTCCGACACAGTCGCCTGAACCAACGGCAGAACCTGTAGCAAAGATAAACAGAGAGGGAAAAGATGTATATTATCAGTCCCTTAAAGCAGCTATAGAAGATGCAAAGGTAAACGAGACAATAACTCCTGCTTCAGGCTCAGTTGTAATAACAACTGCAGAGAACGCAGTCCTTGCTAATGATATAACAGTATCAGGGTTTAATTTCGGAGACGGTGGAGCGCTTACAGTGAGCGGAAACGGAGCATTTACAATTACTGATTGTAAATTTGAAGCAACTGCCGCTGGAGTAAAAACACCATTGAATCTTAAAAATTATGGAAAGACTATAGTAAAGAACAACACATTTGGAACTGAAAATGATGGTGTTTACTATAATGCTGTAGAGTTTGATGTAGGCAGTGAAGTAAATAAAAATGGTGTTAAAGTAGCGGATGGAACAGAAATATCCGGGAATCATTTTGGAAAGATAACTCATAATGGAATCAGTATATATAATGTTGAAGAGAATGCTACGATTACTATAAAGGATAATATATACGAAATATCAGCTAGCGCTTTAAGGCTTAGCAACGGTTTGGTTGATAAAGTAAATGCAATTTTTAACATAGAAAATGAGTGGTATAAGACAACTGACCCAACAGAAGGATGGGAAGGATATGCAACTTTACAGACCGTGTATAAAAATGGTAATCCTGAACAGGATGTTACAGGATATGTGCTGAACTTTAAAAACTTATATTATGGCGACGAGAGTAATAAAAAGGTGGCAGAAGACGGAGATGGAGTGCAGCAGATTGTTGTATGGAATGGAACTGATTTCGTAACTGACGCTGAAAAACTACCAACAGTATCAATTACAAATGATGTTTTGCCGACTCAGTCTCCTGAAGCAACAGCAACAACAGAGCCGTCAGCAACACCCGAAGCAACGGCAACAACAGAGCCATCAGCGACACCTGAGGCAACGGCAACAACAGAGCCGTCAGCAACACCTGAGGCAACGGCAACAACAGAGCCTTCAGCAACACCTGAGGCAACAGCAACAACAGAGCCGTCAGCAACACCTGAAGCAACGGCAACAACAGAGCCGTCAGCGACACCTGAAGCAACGGCAACAACAGAGCCGTCAGCGACACCTGAGGCAACGGCAACAACAGAGCCGTCAGCGACACCTGAGGCAACAGCAACAACAGAACCGTCAGCAACACCTGAAGTAACGGCAACACCAGAGGTGTCAGCAACACCAGAAGTATCAGCGACACCAGAAGTGTCAGCAACACCGGAAGTAACAGCAACACCAGAGGTGTCAGCAACACCAGAAGTATCAGCGACACCGGAAGTGTCAGCAACACCGGAAGTATCAGCAACACCGGAAGTGTCAGCAACACCGGAAGTATCAGCAACACCGGAAGTATCAGCAACACCGGAAGTATCAGCGACACCGGAAGTATCAGCGACACCAGAAGTGTCAGCAACACCGGAAGTAACAGCAACACCGGAAGTAACGGCAACACCGGAAGTAACGGCAACACCGGAAGTAACGGCAACACCGGAAGTATCAGCAACACCTGAGGCAACGGCAACAACAGAGCCATCAGCGACACCTGAGGCAACGGCAACGGCAAAACCAACATCGGCTCCTGTTGTAGTACCTACCCCGTATCCAACAGCGACAGTAAAACCAAACGCACCAACTGCAACACCTATGCCTGAGTATCAGGTTCAGATAAGTGCGTCAGAAGAGATTTCTGAAGTTTTATTGGTAAATAAGGCTACCGGTGAAACAATTGCATTGGATATGGAAGTTTCAGAAGCAGGTGAAATTACATTTGTGGGTTCAGCTCCAAAGGGTAATTATGAAATCGTGGCTAAAGCCGTAAGCGGTAAAGAAGTTGACGTAGCTCAAAGTGATAATTCATTAAAGGTTAATGATGATAAAACAGAAGCTGTAGTTGTGGCTACTGAGGAAAGCAGCATTGATTATATTGAAATTAAAAATGCTCCTGATACGGTTTCATATACAGAAGGTTCAACATTTAAACCGGCAGGTTTAGTTATTACGGTTCATTATAAAGACGGAACATCACAAGATGTAGCTTATGATGAATCTACAAAGAGCGGGTTTACATTTAAGCCAGGATTAGACGTTTCTCTTCCAAGTGCGGACGCTTATGTCGGCGATACCTATGTAAGAGTGATTTATGGCAACAAATATGCTGATCAAAATGTAACATTCGTTATGAACAGTGCTGAGATTGAAATTACGGCGCCGAAATCAAATGCTGCGGCAACGTTTGCAGCTGCTGTAGAAGAAGGTTCATACTATTATTCAGGTATTATTACTTGGAGTCCTAATGTAGAACAAGGCGGAAAGTTTGATTATGGTACAGTATATACAGCAACAGTAACATTGGCGGCAAAAGACGGATATAGTTTTGCTGACAATGCAAAAGCATTAGTTAACGGTAATGAAGCAGAAGTTAATGAGATTAGTCCGGACGGAAAAACTATGACTGTTTCATATACATTCGATAAAACCGGTTATAAAAACAGCGGAAATAGTGGAAACAGCGGACACAGTACCGGAGGAACTTCAACACCTAAGCCGGCTGAGACTGCAAATCCTAATGTTTCAGCTTCACCGGAGCCGACAAAGAACCCGTCTTCATGGACTAACCCATTTAATGATGTTAACACATCTGATTGGTTCTATGACGGAGTTAAGTATGTAAATGAAAACGGTTTGATGAATGGTATCGAAACAGATACATTCGGCCCGTATGAAAACATAACCAGAGGAATGTTTGTAACAGTGCTCCACAGAATGGAAAATCAGCCTAAGACTGATATGACAAACTTTGGATTTACAGATGTTCCGGAAGGATTTTACTATAGAGAAGCTATTGGCTGGGCGTCTGCGAACGGAGTAGTAAATGGTTATACAGACACCGAGTTTGCTCCCGACCAAATTATAACTCGTGAACAAATGGCGGCAATGATTTACCGTTATGTTGTTTCAAAGGGTATGGGTCCTGTAGGATCATGGATGATTAACTTAGATTACAATGATGTAAGCAGTATTTCCGATTACGCATTCGAAGCAGTAACATATAATAAGATAATCGGTATAATGAGCGGAGACGATAACAATAACTTCAATCCGCAAACGGCAGCTAACAGAGCCGAGGCGTCATTGGTATTCCAAAGATTAGCGAATTTTATAGGTCAGCAAAAAGCTGAATAAAATACTTTAGAAAATAAAGTGCTGATTATTAAAGCCGTTCCAAATTATTTGGAACGGCTTTTAGCTTTAGATTTTATGTCTATCGTTTTATATAATTATTTATTCCGTCGGCAATGGCGGAAGCCATTTTATTTTGCCAGAGAGGGCTGTTAAGATTCAGTGCTTCAGTCGGATTTGAAAGGTATCCGAGTTCTACCAGCACAGCCGGCATTCTTGTGTTTCGCAGAACTGAGAAGTTGGCTTGCCTTACGCCATTATCTTTTACTCCTAACCGCTGAACAACTGAGTCTTGTATCGATTGCGCAAGCTGGGCGGAACGAGTGCCAAGCCTGTATACATAGGTTTCAAAGCCGTTTACTGCCGGATCCAGCGAGCTATTGGTGTGAATGCTGATAAAATAATCAGCGCCCCAATCATTAGCTGTTTGTGCACGTTTTCTTAAATCAGCAGCTATGGGTGTTATAACATTTTCATCATTTGTGGTTCTGTATTCTCTAACATCATATCCCATGTTTCTAAGATTGTTAGCTAAAGCGGTTGCAACAGCAAGATTGACATTTGCTTCAATCACTCCGTTGCCAACGGCGCCGGGATTTGTTCCTCCATGTCCGGCGTCTACAAATATTTTTGTTGCCATATGAATTCCTCCTAAATATAAATCAGAAATTGTGCCGGAACAATATCTCTCACTTCATTATATTAATATGTATGAATTTGGTGAAACATGAAAAAATATATCAAACCGTGTCATCTGCAAATTTTTAGTGTTTATTTGATTTTTAAAGCAAGCGTAATCAATACGTAATATTTTTGTGTTACAATATATGTGACGATGGTATAGAGCCGGCGTTTTTTGTGCGTCTTGTATCAGTGTCTGTTTACAGATACAAGATATAGCGCTATCAATGCGATTGAGGGATTTATCTATGCAAAAGATATAAATCTTATAGTGTTTGACAGGGCTTTTTGTCAAATTCTTTTAAAAACATAGATATGCTCTTGCCAAAAAATTTATTTGTGTTATAATATTTGTTGGTTTATAAATTTTTTATAAATAGAAACGTGAATATTTGCAGCTTCGGCTTACATAATTAATGCTATTTATTTGGGGGCATTTTATAATGAATAATGAAGAGAAAATGGTAATTTTAGGCGGTGTTAAACTGCATGGCGAAGTTAAGATAAGCGGTGCTAAAAACTCTGCTGTTGCCATTCTTGTCGCGTCTATATTAGTAAAGGGAAAGTGTGTTATAGAAAACGTTCCCCATGTAAGTGATATTCTTGATTTGATTGACATAATAAACGGATTGGGCGGTGTGGCTGAATTTGTCGGAGAGGATACGGTTGAGGTTGACTGTTCTGATTTGACGGATTATGTTGCGTCATATGACAGCGTAAGAAAGATACGTGCGTCGTCGTACCTTATGGGTGCTCTGCTGGGCAGGCTTAAAAAGGCTAGCGTAGCTTTGCCAGGAGGCTGTGATTTTGGAGTTCGCCCGATTGACCAGCATATTAAGGGGTTTGAAGCGCTTGGAGCAAAAGTTGATATAGAGTATGGGATGGTTAATATAACGGCAGACGAGCTTGTTGGCGATACAGTCTATCTTGACGTCGTATCTGTAGGCGCCACAATCAATATAATGCTGGCAGCCGCACTTGCTGACGGAATTACTGTTATAGACAGTGCCGCTAAAGAGCCTCATGTGGTTGATGTAGCTAACTTTTTGAACTCTATGGGGGCGAATATTAAAGGCGCAGGAACTGATGTTATTAAAATCAGAGGCGTTAAAGAACTTCACGGCGGAACATTCAGCGTTATACCTGACCAGATTGAGGCCGGAACTTTTATGATTGCCGCTGCCGCAACCCGCGGGGATGTTATGGTTACCAATATTATTCCTAAGCATATGGAATCTCTCAGTGCTAAGCTGGAAGAAATGGGCGTGGGCGTAGAGGAGTATGACGAGGCGATAAGGATTTATGTAGACAAGCCGGAACTAAAGCGCGCTAATGTAAAAACACAGCCGTATCCAGGTTTCCCAACCGACTTGCAGCCTCAGATGCTTACCTTGCTGACTGTGGCAAAAGGAACAAGCATAATGAAAGAAAACGTTTGGGATAATCGCTTTAAATATATTGATGAACTTAATAGAATGGGCGCTAATGTAAATGTTGAAGGCAAGGATGTTGCCGTTGTTGAGGGCGGAAGCCGTTTGACAGGCGCGCCTGTGTGCGCAACGGACCTGAGAGCCGGCGCAGCTATGGTAATCGCCGCATTGATAGCAGACGGAGTTACTGAGATTTATAATCTTCAGTATATTGACAGGGGTTATGAAAACCTGGAAGAAAAGCTGAGAGCGCTTGGGGCGCAGATAACACGCCGAAATGTTAACCCTATGCCCGGAGTTCTGAGTGCTGTAAACGTATAAATTGTGATAGATATTGGGGATTGATTGCGGTGCGCCGCGCCAATCCTTTTTATTTAGAAGACTAAATATGGTGATTTTATGAAAATACATTCTTTAAAAAGCGGGAGCAAAGGCAATGCCAGTCTTGTATATACAGACAAAACTAAAATATTAGTTGACTGCGGTATAAGCGGAAAAGCTGTAAAAACCGCTATGGCTGATATTGGCTTTGAGCCCGGGGATCTTGACGGTATAGTTGTCACACATGAGCATGCTGACCATATTAAGGGAATAGGCGTTATGATGAGACGGTATAACGTCCCGGTATATGCGAACTCAATGACCTGGTCCGCAATCATGACTAATGATTTAGGAAAGCTTAATGATGATAAAATAAAGATTTTTGAGGGAGTTGAGCCATTTTCTATTGGAGATATCGGTATAAAGCCGTTTCCGATTCCTCATGACGCAGCATACCCGGTTGGTTATTGTTTTGATGACGGAAGGTGCCGGGCGGCGGTGGCTACCGATATGGGGTTTCTGACTGAAGAGGTGTTTCGTGAGATTGGCGGCTGTAAAACGGTTTTGTTAGAATCCAACCATGATATAGGGATGCTTGAGGTGGGACCTTATCCATATCCTCTGAAGCAAAGAATTTTAGGTAAGCTGGGTCATCTATCGAATGATGACGCGGCTAAGGCAACTGAGTTTCTTGTAAGAATGGGAGCCGAAAAAATAATTTTGGGCCATTTAAGTGAAGAAAATAATTATCCTAAGCTAGCGTATGAAACTGTAAAATTTGGAATATCAAAGGCAGATATAGCTGTAGGCCGTGATTTAGAACTTTTGGTTGCTACATAAAATAGAATGATACAAAAATTAGTGCCGAGATAATTGAACCTTAATAAATATGAACTTTATTAATTGTATTATTATTATAAAAATATATACGGCAGTAATTATTACGTTTTAAGCAGACATACTACTGATATCGTTTAAAAAACGGTGTCAGTTTTTATTTTGCCGAATTTGTTTGTAAAGTAACCATATGTATTCATTAGACTTCTCAGTTACATAAATTTACTCAAATAAACTTATTAATAAAGTTTATTTTGTATTTGTCAGGAAGATTTATTCAATAAAATGTCTTAGAAATTTTACCGATTTATTTTGACTGCGTTTTATTGAACTGTGAATTAGGTTAAAGAATAATTACGTTAACAACAGAAATACATATTATTATGATGTCTAAACTTGACGATAAAATTCTCTGTATTTTAAGTTTTTGTGTTTATTATTATGTTTGAAACAAAATAAATGTTTAATTAGTATACAATTATACTGGAACAATATAAGCAGATTTCAGGTTAACCGCTTGTTTTAGAGATTAAAATAACTGTAATCTTTTTATAAAATGATTTAATTTGATATACACTTAACTTTGGAAAAATTCTTACTATTATATATTTTTTCTCAAAATAAAAAACTACTATGGCTTACTTTACCATAATAGTTTTTTTAGATTATTATTCGTTATTATTGGTTTGATTTAAAAACTCAGTGATTTTCCACTGGAGAAATTTATAGTTATAAAATTAATATAAAATTTTCAAGTAGTTATATTTTATAAGTTTTTTTACATTTTAAATTATATCACTTTTTAGTAGTTAATTAGAAAGGTAAAAACGCTGTAAGTTATGAATAGAACTTTATTTAATGACTTATCTTTAGGTTATTATATCCAATTCCCGGAACAGCTTTTTTCAAATATAATTGTTGAATATTATCTGTATAGGTTTAAAGTTATTATAACTTATCAGTTAAATTATCATTATTATGTATGTATTTACCTACATTATATTTACTTCTTATGGTATAAGACCTTCCTGTGGAATCATGAATCACAAACATTATTTTACTATTAGGGTCAATAGTTTTGTTATTGATGTTATCTTTTAATAACCGTATAAATAATTTTTTATCATAGAAAAATACTACGTTTTCTTCCGGCTCCAAGACATAAGGTGTTTTTACAGAAACTAATTTGTCAAACAGTTCTTTTCCAAATCCTTCAGTCAATATTAATATAAAACTATCCTTTAGTTTTATCCCCCAATTATTTATGACAATTTTTTTGTTTCCAATATTAGAAATACTCGTTGCAACGTGTAATTTTATATATGCTTTGTAAGCATGTATTGAATAGTGGAACCTTCCGGTTGTATTACTGAAACTGCATTTCATAGTAGTGAGCATAAATTCCGTTTTGATCCATTAATTCCTTAAATGTGCCTCGTTCTGCAATCCGGTTTTCAGCAATAACATATATTTCATCAGCGTTCCGTATTGTAGACAGCCTGTGGGCAATTGTGATAGTTGTGCGGTCTTTGGCAAGTTCTTCGAGACTTTCTTGGATATATCGTTCGCTTTCATTGTCAAGGGCGCTGGTGGCTTCATCTAATATCAGAATGGGAGGATTTTTCAAAAATACTCTCGCTATTGATATACGCTGTTTCTGACCACCGGAAAGTCTGGTTCCGCGTTCACCGATAAATGTGTCATAGCCGTCCGGAAGTTCTTCTATAAAATCATGTATATTAGCTTTTTTCGCAGCTTCTATTATTTAGTCTGCAGTTGCGTCAGGTTTTCCGTAGGAGATGTTTTCCCGGATGGTTCCGCAAAACAGATAAACATCCTGCTGCACAATGCCTATTTGGCTTCTGAGACTTTTTAGAGTTAGACCGCGTACGTCGTGACCGTCAATAGTAATACGTCCGTCCGTTACGTCATAGAATCTCGGAAGCAGAGAGCAGATAGTGGTCTTTCCGCTGCCTGACGGCCCGACAAGAGCAATAGAACGTCCGGCAGGAATTTTGAATGAAAGATTGGACAATACAAGCGCGTCATCATCGCTGTAATGGAACGATACATTTTCAAAGGAAACATCACCATTCACATTTTCCAGGACTTTCGCGCCGGGGCTGTCCTTTATGTCAGGTTCGGTTTCAACAACAGACAAAAAGCGGCGGAATCCCGACAGACCTTTTTGTATCATCTCGGTGAGTTCAACCAATATCTGTATAGGGCTGATAAATATTCCGATATATAACGCATACATTGCAAGGTCTCCTGCCTGCATTTGTCCGTGAGCAATTAGATAGCCGCCGAATACAAGTGTGACAAGATACATCATGCCCTGAAAAAATAGGTTCCAGCCCATAAAGTTTCCCATACAGCTATAGTTATTCCTTTTGGAAATCAAGAAAGCGTGATTGCTCTTTTGAAATTTATTGCGTTCAACTTCCTCGTTGGCAAAAGCCTGAACAACCCGGATTCCGGACAAGGTATCCTGGAGGCTGGCGTTGACGTCGCCTATTTTACGGCGGTTCTCCATAAATGTTGCCTGCATTCGCTTATTTTGGCTCATAGAGAAAAGAAACATCAGAAAAACCAACACAACCATAGGAATGGCAAGTTTCCAGTTTATAATAAACAAAAAGGTAAAAGAACCTACTATTTTTATTAATGATATAAACAGGTTTTCCGGGCCGTGGTGTGCAAACTCGGCAATATCAAAAAGGTCAGAGACGAGTTTGCTCATCATTTGACCGGAGTTGTTTTGATCATAATATGAAAATGAAAGTTTTTCATAATGGTCAAAAAGCTGTTGACGCATATCACGCTCCATATTTGCGCCCATCATATGGCCTTGGTAGCTGACATAGTATTTGCAAAGGCTTTGAATTATGTACATTGTGAGCAGAGCCAGCGCTATAGGAATTAGGGCGTTAACAATAGTGGCGGTGTCACGTGTGAACAATGTTCTAGTCAATGTGCGCAGGATTTGCGGAAAGGCCAGGTCAACGGCGCTGATAACAGTTGCGCAGATGAGGTCTAAGAAAAACACGGTTTTATATGGACCATAGTATTTTATAAATTTTTTAAGAGTGTGCATGGTGGGTATCTCCTTTCTGTTTTTGTTTTTATTGATTCAGTCTTGATTATACCGAGTGTTAATCGGTTTAATCCTGGATAGATAGTTAACTGAGAGTTACTCAACATTATATACGGATTGGCAGATAAAGTCAAATTATAAAATAGAATAATTAAAGTAAAAATTTTATTTTGTTTCTATGATGTAGAAAAGATACATATTCTCTAGATTAAAAGATAGTTATATAAAGAGTCGTTATAGGGGTTAATAGTTTTAATCTATTTAATTACTACTTATATATTAAATAAATAGCAATAAAAATAAACGAGACAATAATGTTTTTAATAAGATATAAAAATCATAAAAAAAGTTATACCCAAATTTAGTGTTCAAAATTAATTCTTCTTATATTATGGGCATTATTTTATTAGCCTAATCTCTTAGAAACTTTAATAATTTGTTGATAATGACCCATATATCCTGTACATATATTTTATAAGCAAATAATACATAAGCAGACAAAGTTAAAGGATGTAAGATAAAAGGCAGGATTATATACGGTCGTGCAAAAGTATTAGATAAAAAGTTAACTCAAGCTATTTTAGATTTTTATTTATATAATTAACAAGAGAAATACTATTAAATAAATTATGTCATTCTAAACTATAAGGTATCATCTCATTTTATTGCGGAGGTATGGCATAATCACCTGGATTCTATATTGCTTTCTATTCAGCCTTAGCGATATTATATAAGAAATAACAAGAAGCGGTGATATTTACGGCGAATTTAAAGAGTAAATTGTGGTATAAGATTATAACTAAATAGCTTATATGTTCTTATATAAACGCATATATAAAAGAAATTACCATAAAAATAAATTTATGCTGTTTTTTATTATTCCTTAGATATATGTAGTTATTATATAATAATCACTTTCTAAACAGCGTATTGATTAGATTTACAATTAATCTTTCTGCATTAAAATAAAAAATAGCCGGAGAATTTCTCCGGCTATATAATATTTATTCCCAATATAAAACAGCATACTGCTTTCTTCCGTCCGAACTGAACTTAGTTCCATTGCTTAGCCCAAGCGCCGCGCTTCCGCCGCCGTCCAGTGCCAAACCTCCCACACATCCTAAATCAGATAATACCTGACCGGCACGAGCCAGCGTGGTAGATGAGCTTACGCACAGCACTATCTTGCCCATTTCCGGGTTGTAGCCAATATAAGTTCTATTGGTGTATCTGTCAATATCAAATGCTCCGACAAAACCCTCTTCTGAGGACATGACTTTCGGCAGAACGCCGCATCCGCTGACCGCAAACATAACATTGTTCTCAGTCGTTATGTCATAGACCTGCTTTACTTCAACAGAACCGTCATAGTGTACAATAAGCGTGGTTACCGGATAGCCGTGCGTCGCATAATTAGAGATAATCTGTCCGTCGCTTACAATAATGCCAACCGAATATGTGTTTCCTGTTGCTTCCCAGCCGAAGAATGAAGAATTGCTGTAGTTAGCTTTCCCTGAGCTTTCGGCGGATTTGTTAACAATAGCCTCAGCTTTGATATTCAGCGGGTCAATGTACACAACATGAACTCCGCCGACATAACTGTATTGATAGTTTTCGGGAGCATGACTGATTATATTCACGCTTCCGTTATATGACATATCAGTTGTATACCACAGTGAATCCATTAAGGATTTGAGGGGAACATACAGCGTGCCGTCATAGTTTATCAGCGGCGCGTCCCAGTACTCTGTGTATGCATTGTTAATTATAGCCAAATTGCTTCCAAGCGCTATTCTGATAGAATACTCGCCTTTAATAATATAGGCGGTGTATAACGCCGGGTCATAATAGACTTTACACTCCATAAAATTCTGCATTGATGTCAAGGCCAGCATCAGCGTGTCGTTGGCATAAAGCATCGGCGAGTCTAAATATTTCTCATGGCCGTTTATATAAAGCTGGTTGCCGTTTAAAGTAATATCAGCTGTCGTTCCGCTCGGAGTGTCAGAGGATATGGTTCCGAGCTCTGCGTTTGAAAATGCGGAAACGTCAATCTGAAAATCATAATCATATTCCGACTCTATCGCAAAAGCCGGAACACACCCCATAATCATAACGCCGGCTGTTAGAACCGCCGCCAGTTTGGGCTTGAATATATCTTTTGCCATTTCTCTTATTCTGTCAAAAATCATTATAATTCCTTCCAAAGTTAGTTTTGATTGTTACAGAAATGTTACATATCTGTTACAAAAAGGAATTATAGCATGGATTAGGATAAAAATCAAGCAAAAATATTATTTTTGTAGAATTTGTATTAATGAATATGGGATAAAGATAAAAGTGTGTTTAAGTTACCGATAAGTTCGTCCGCAGTGAGGGGCATACCGCCCTGGAGCCACTTGGTAACAACGTTTAGACAGGCGCCGGAATAAAAGCTTGCCAAAAATTCCGGTTTAACAGGAATCTCTTCGCCGTTTTCAACGGCTCTATTCACAATTTTTAATATTTTTTCTTCAAACAAATCCTGAATCCTGTCGGGAATAGAATAGTCGTTGTTCTTTTTTAGTATGGAAGCATATATATCCTTATTGCTTGCAACGTAATTTATAATATCACCCACAACTTTTTCGGGATTTACTGCTCCGTCGGTTCCGTGAGCAGAAAATTCCAGTTTGTCAAGCGGGATATGTTCGTCTATGCTGTAGGTCAAAAGTTCGTATTTGTCGCTGAAATGTGAATAAAAGGTTGCGCGGTGAACCATTGCCGCGTCACAAATATCACAGACCGACACTTTGTCAAATGGTTTTTTCTTAATCAATTCAAAAAGTGCGTTAGACAGCAGCTTTTTGGTCCTCCTAATTCTGAGGTCCTCCTTTTTTTGATTCTCCTGCATTATTCTCACCTCAACAAAATATATTCATAAATGTACTATTAAAGCATACATTATAGAATAAAAACAGACACATGTCAAGTAAATAAATAACATATAATTATAGACACGATTGTATATTTTATACAAAAATTAAGTTATACAACAAAAATGGAATGTTTGTCTATTGAATAAAGTCCAAAATGGTATTATACTTACTCTGTGAAATAGACGAAGAAGCGCCGGTATAGCAGTATGCAGGCGGCAGAATATAATATTGTTAAGAGTAGATTTGAATGGAGTGATACCGTGAAAAATTCAGATGAGAATATAATGGAAAAAGTAGCGCTGTTTATAGTAGACAAAAGAAAAGCATTTTATCTGTTGTTTGCTATTGCTTTTGTGTTCTGCGCAATTTGTATTCCTAAAGTTCAGGTTGAAAATGATATTTCAGCGTATTTGCCTGAGTCGACTGAAACAAAGCAGGGGCTTGATTTGATGGACAGGGAATTTGTTACTCACGACACTTTTTCACTGATGATTTCAAATATTCCATATAACCAGGCAGAAAAAATGACAGACAAGATTGAAGAGGTGGGCGGCGTAAAGGAAGTTGAGTTCGACGACAGCGAGGACCATTATAAAAACTCTTCAGCTATATATACGGTAACTCTGGACAGCGGTCTTGACAATGAGCGTGAGATAGAAATAGAGAATGAGGTAAAAAATAAGTTTGCTGAGTATGACTGTTATACATATTCTGCGTCGATTGACAACTCGTCTGACAGTTTGGCGGCGGACATGAGACAAATAATAATGTATGTGGCTATTATTATAGTCTTGATGCTGCTGTTTACTTCTAAATCGTTTATGGACGTTGCAGTATTTTTGATAGTGTTTATAGTTGCTGCTGTTTTAAATATGGGAACAAACTATCTGCTCGGTACCATATCATTTATATCTAACTCGGTGGCAATCGTTCTTCAGCTTGCCCTGGCAATAGATTACGCTATTATTTTGTCACACAGGTTTGCGGAAGAAAAGCAGACTAAAAATTCACATGACGCCATAGTGGCGGCGCTGTCTAAAGCGATTATAGAAATCAGTTCCAGCAGTCTTACTACTGTGGCAGGACTGGCGGCGCTTATGACTATGCAGCTTGGTATAGGCAAAGATTTGGGTCTTGTGCTCTGTAAGGGAATTATATGTTCTCTTATAACCGTGTTCCTGCTTATGCCCGGACTTTTGTATATGTTTTCAAACGCTATAGACAAAACCGTTCATAAAAATTATGTGCCTGATATATCTTTTTGGGGAAAGATTGTTATGAAAACAAGGTCTTTCGTTCCAATAATTTTTGCGTTGGTAATAGTGTCTTCAATATTTCTGTCGTCTATGTGTCAATACGCTTTCGATCAGGATTCTGTGTCCAGTCCGAGGCTGAGCGACAGCAAAAAGGCAGAGAATAAAATAAAAGAAAATTTTGACGTCGGCGGACAGCTTGCAGTGATAGTGCCGAAAGGGAGCTATGATAAGGAAAAGAAAATACTTCAGGATGTTGAAGAATACGACGGCATTTCTACTGCACTGGGACTGGCAAACGTAGAGGTAGACGATGATTATTGCCTGACAGACAAGGTTACTCCGAGACAGTTTGCCGACCTGATGAGTTTGGATATTGCAACTTCCAGAGTTCTGTTTCAGGCTTATGGCGCTTCAGTGTCGCAGTATACCCCTATATTCCAGGACGTGGACAGTTATACCGTGTCTATTATGGATATACTGATGTTTGTTCACGAACAGATGGACTATGGCGTTATAGATTTGGGTGAGGAAAAGAATTCAGACATAAACGAGGTTTATGACAAGGTGTCAGACGCCAGAGATCAGCTTGAGGGAGAAGAGTATTCAAGGCTTGTGTTTACATATAAGGGAAAGAACGAGAGCGAGGAAGTTATAGCTCTGCACGATAAAGTGCGCGAGGAAGCAAAGAGGTATTATGACGATCCTATTCTTGTCAGCAACGCTATTTCAGCTCTTGATTTAAAATCGTCATTCAGCGGCGATAATCAGAAAATCAACCTTTTTACAATTATTTCAGTGCTGCTGATTCTGCTGGCGACCTTCAAGTCTTCATCAGTTCCAGTTCTGCTGGTGCTTACAATACAGGGCAGTATATGGATAAACTTCTCTTTCCCATACCTTATGAATGAGAAGCTGTATTTCCTGGGGTACCTGGTGGTAAGCTCAATTCAGATGGGAGCGACTATAGATTATGCTATAGTGTTCACCAACAGGTATCTTGAACTAAAGCCGGAGATTGGTAAAAAAGCCGCCGCAATAGAAGCTATAAACGGCGCGTTCCCAACGATTTTGACATCGGGATTGATAATGATGATTGCCGGCTTCCTGATAGGGTTTATTTCAACCAACCCGGTTATTTCGGCTTTGGGAAAATGTTTGGGGCGCGGAACACTTATCTCTATAATCTTGGTAATGACGCTGCTTCCGCAAATCATGGTGCTATTTGATAAGCTGGTCGAAAAGGGCGCGTTTACATTAAAGAAGAAGGAGAAAAAGGAACGCACCGGTATAGTTTATGTTGACGGAAGAGTAAAAGGCTATATAAACGGATACGTAAACGGAACGATTCACGGAATGGTAAAGGGCGATGTTAAAGCGATAGTTGAGAATATGAGCGGTCCGGAAGACGAGCAGAAGCAATAAAATAGTCAAAAAGAGGTGATTTGTAATGAATAGAATATCAGAAAATCTTCGCAGGGGTCTTGCGTTTATGGCGGCGCTAGTCATCCTTGTTTCCTGTCCGGCAGAATATATTTGTTTGGCAGAGGGAGAAGGAACCGCCCCGGTAATAACCATATCAACGCCGGGAGATTTTGCGGCGCTTGCTAAAAATTGTGTGTATGACAGCTATTCCCGCGGAATGCAGGTTACTTTGCTGAACGATATAGATATGTCAGGAACCGAGTTTGAGCCTATGAAAATATTCTGCGGCACTTTCGAGGGAGGCGGTCACCGTATAACTAATATTGACTTAAACTTTGACGGGTCTGCAAAAGGACTGTGTTTCGAACTCGGCGAGGGAGGAGAAATACGCAACCTCAATATTTCGGGTAAGGTAAAAGCGAAAAAGGTTACTGACGGAGCCGCGTCTATCAGCGACGTTATAGGAAGCGTGGTAAAGAATGCCGGAATAAGCACAGACATAATAAATGAGAATTCTATCTCAGTTTTGGGAGGAATAGTCGGCAAAAACCAGGGCAGAGTGATAAATTGTTCCTTTGACGGCGAGATTGAGGGAGACGCTATAGTTGGAGGAATAGTCGGGCAGAATGAGGAGAACGGATACATTGAAGCGTGTTATAATGTCAGTTCTGTTTTGGGAAACAAAGACACCGGCGGAGTTGTCGGAAAGAATTACGGCTGGGTCAAGTCATCCAAGAATTCGGGCAAAGTAAATTCATCTCCGGTGGAGGAGAGCCATAACATTGGCGGAATTTGCGGGATAAACGACGGCGTGCTTGAAAATTGTTTGAATGACGCTGAAATCGGCTATAAAAATGTTGGGATAAATATCGGCGGAATTGTTGGAAACCAGTCGGGCTGCGTTATAGAGTGTCAGAATATAGGTGATATATTCGGGTCTAAAAGCGTGGGCGGAATTTTCGGCAGATTTGAGCCTTACACTGATATAAGCATAGAAGATTTGGACAGAGTAAAGGACGATGTGAACGAGATTCGTGAAAACGTGAAGAGTGATATTGACAACAGCTGGAATAATACCATTAACGATATAGACAGTCTGCGAGACAGGTTAAACAATGATATAAACGGAGTTTTGGACAGTTTGACTAGCAGTCAAACCGGGCTTCTGGACGCGATACGTGACAGAATTAGCTCGTCTGACAGCGGAAGCCTGACAGGATTGCTGGACAGTCTCTCGGATTCGGCAAGAGAGATAAGTGATGACTTGGGAGGGCTTTCTGAGTCGGGAAGTTTACTTTTGGATCAGCTTAACGATGAGACTAAAGGGTCGCTGGGTGAAGCGCTGGATTCTATTAATAATACCATCGATACCGCCAATCGGGCAGGTGAGAGTTTAAATGATGTTCTGCAGGACGTTGATAATCTAATAACCGACGCAAATGACGCTTACAACGACGGAGACTGGCAGACTTTGAGCGACAGGCTTGACTCTTTAGACGGCAGGCTGGATTATATTCAGGATACTATGCTCGACCCTATTTCAAGCAGTATAACTTCATCGCTGAACGCTGTTACAAGAACCTTAAACTCTATAAGAAATGACTCCAATGATATTGCGGACGCCATAAGCGGACCATTAAAGCAGGCGGAGACAATATTAAAGAATGCGAAGGCACAGATTGATGCTGCAAATGAGCAGATTACCAAAATCAGAACAGATATTAAACAGGCTATTGAAAAGGTTAATGATATATTAAGCGGACTTTTTCCGACTGCTAAACCGAAAACGGTAGGAAGCGTTATATCGGATACTATATTCATGACAGCGTATGCGGATGAAAAACTGGATTTAAATGAGGATGAAATCAAGGATACATTAAAAAATCTGACGAGCGTAGATATCGACATATCAAGAAATGTGGCAGGAATGAACACCGACGACGCCCTTGTAATGTACTGCGTCAATAGCGGCGAAGTGACAGGTGAAAAAGACTTGGGCGGAATAGGCGGAACGATTGGTATAGAGTCGGCGGTTAAGTACGGAAATAATGTAACTCTTCCCAGCGGAAAAATAATTACTCCGACTTCTATAGTTAAAGCAGTGGTTAACGGATGTATAAGCGAGGGAGAAGTTTTTTCGAGAAACGGCTACGGAGGCGGAGTGGTTGGCGACGCGTCTTTTGGAATAATAAAAAATTCTGTGACTGAAACCAATATAACTTCTGATGAGGGGGGATATGTTGGAGGTATTGCGGGATATTCAAAAGGCAAGATATATAATTGTGCAGCCATTTCAGATTTAAAAGGCAGCGACCATGTCGGCGGCATAGCCGGAGAGGGGGATACCATAGCAACCTGTTACGCTCTGCCTAGAATAGACGGTGTTGTTGAAAAGAGCGGCGCAATAACAGGAACTGCAGGCGGCGTGGTACAGAACAACTATTTTATAAAAGAGGGACTGAGCGGTATTGACGGCACCGATTATGAAGGAAAAGCCGTGGCTCTGGATTATACTGAAATGACCGGAGCGGATAATATCCCTGAAAAGATGACAGGATTCAGCAACGATACATGGTATATGGGGAGCGGAGATATATTTCTTCCCCAAAATAGGGTGTTAAGTGATAATTCAGCTTCAAATATAGGCGCTTTGATTAAATCGAAATCAGCTGAATATGCGGCTTTTCATTTTAAAGTGAAATTTGATATTGATGAGGAGACAGTCAAAGAGTTTACGGTAGACTACAATACTGTTTTAAACTCTGAAGAAATACCCGATATTGAGCCTCGCGACGGGTATTGCCCGCAGTGGGATAAGGATACCTCAGACCCCATAAGAAGAAACACTATATTTAAAGCTGAGTATTTGGATGCTGTAAAGACTTTGGGGACGGCGGAAGAACCGCCTCTGCTGCTCGTTGAGGGAAATTTTAAAGACGGTTCGGAGGTTCACGCATGGGAGGCGGATTCGGAAGGGGAGTATTCAGGCGACTATAAGACTGTTGCGGCATACGAATTTGAAATAACCCCGGAATACAGCGGAAAAATAAAAGTCCATATCCGTGATAAGGATGAGGACGGAAACTGTATAGGAATAGTTATAAACGGCAAGACCAAAATATTAGACGCCGAAAGGGACGGCAGTTATTTGGTGTTTGAGACTGACAGGGCAGGACAGTTTACCGTGCTTCACAGGCGCAGCAATATTTGGAAGATTTTGGGGATATTATTGCTCGCATTTGGTCTCTTGATATTAATAGGAGTCACAGCTTATAAAAGAAGCGGCATGGCAAAAACGAAGCCAAAAGATAAATCACCCAATCTAACAGATAATGACGCTGAAAAAAATAAAATTGTAGCTGACGGGGATGCTGAAAAGCTGGCAAAGGCAAAAGCCGATATTAAAGAACCCAAACAGCGGGAACGTGATGAGATTAGTACGGCTAAAGAAAAATATAAAAAAACTGTTGACAAATAATGTGAAATGGTATATAATCTCAAATATAGTAATCATTACTATTTTATATCTATTCTTGTTGATGTAATGTATTTTTCAATAAAGATAGCGCAAACTAATAATGTTTGTTGGAAATTTCAGTATGGCAGAGTGAAAAATAATTAATTAATATATAATTTTGGAGGTAAGAGAAATGAAATACGTATGCGATATATGCGGATATATCTATGATGAAGCTGAAGGTGAGCCGGATAACGGCATAGCTCCGGGAACAAAGTGGGAAGACCTTCCTGAAGATTACGTATGTCCGCTTTGCGGAGTTGGCAAAGACCAATTCAGCAAAATGGATTAATAAAAACAACCGCTTCACTAAAATGTGAAGCGGTTATTTTTATATATAAAGTTGAATAAATTTATATTTTATATGTGTGATAATATAAAGTTATAAAGTTATATCAAATAGCTAACGAAATAATTACTGATAAGAATAATACATAAAAAATAATAAGTATATATAAGCAAACAGCTTTTAGCGAACATCGGCAGGGTGTGCTTACGCACACCTCGTTAGGTGAGCTGCCATCTCACGCATAGCGTGAACATACATATGGTGGATTGTCATAATTCTTTTTGATTACAAATTTCTCCGTGACTGCGCGCCTTACGCGGTAAACTACGTTTACCCTGCCGAAGCTTGCTATACCACAGTTTTATATAATTAGTTATTTTAGAATTATTACCCTGCATCTCACGCTTTTAGTGAACATCGGTAGGGCAAACTACGTCTGCCTCGTTAGGTGAGCTGCCATCTCACGCGTAGCGTGAACATATTTAAAATAGTTTGTTATACCTCTTCTAATCTTTCAGAAATGTATACAAAAAACCGCAGTTTTTTTCTACATTAAAAGTGGTTGAAATTGCCATGAATTAGTAGTATAATGTCTCTATAGTACAAATTAAACAAATCGGAGGCGCAAAAAATGGAATATTTAGATGAATATGCAAGATGGATAAATGAAGCTGACCCTGAAACGGTGGCAGAACTTGAGAGCATTAAAGATGATGACGCGGAAATAAAAGACCGCTTTTATAAGACGCTGGAGTTTGGAACAGCCGGACTTAGAGGCGTTTTGGGCGCCGGCATAAACAGAATGAACGAATATGTTGTTGGCCAGGCCACCCAGGGATTGGCGAATCAGCTAATAAAAACAAATGGAAAGGACGCAGATTTAAGCGTTGTAATCGCTTATGACAGCCGTCATAAGTCAGATGTGTTTGCCAAAGAGGCGGCGCAGATATTGGCCGCAAATGGGATAAAGGTGTATTTGTTTGAGGAGCTTAAGCCCGTTCCTGAGCTGTCGTTTTCAATAAGATACTTAAAGACCACAGCAGGTATAGCTGTAACGGCCAGTCATAATCCGGCGAAATATAACGGATACAAGGCTTATGGCTCAGACGGCGCACAGCTGAATCCGGAGCTTGCAACAATCGTGCTTGATGAGATAGGAAAGACGGATATTTTTACCGGCGTTAAAAAGATGGATTTTGAGCAGGCAATAGACCAAGGCATGATTGTTATGATTGGCGACGAGGTTGAGGAGGCATATTTGGACGAAGTTCAAAAGCAGTGTGTGAATCCTGAGCTCGCTAAAGAAAAGGGCGACACCCTGAAATTTGTTTATACTCCTTTCCATGGAGCAGGCAACAAGCCTGTCAGAAAGATATTAAAGCGTATAGGCTTTAACAATGTCGTTGTGGTGAAGGAGCAGGAGCTTCCTGATGGCGATTTCCCTACAGTAGAATCCCCGAACCCTGAAAATAAGGAAGGGTTTAAGCTGGCCATCGGATATGCTAAGGAATGCGGAGCGGATTTAATAGTGGGAACTGACCCAGACAGCGACAGAGTTGGTATTTTGGTTAAGAATGACAAGGGCGAGTACGTTACCTTTACAGGAAACCAGGTTGGAACCCTGCTTTCGGAATATATTCTTTCGGCTCTTGCAGAAAAGGATGCGGTTCCAAAGGACGGATACATAGTAAAAACAATAGTTACCACTAATATAATTCAGGCTATTTGCGACGCTTACGGCATTGAAATGAAAGAGGTGCTGACCGGTTTTAAGTTTATCGGCGAGAAGATAAAGGAGTCGGAAGAGACCGGAATAGGAACGTACATTTTTGGATTTGAGGAGAGCTATGGTTATCTTAAAGGAACCTACGCCCGTGATAAGGACGCGGTTGTTGCGACAATGCTGATTGCTGAAATGGCGCTTTATTACCAGGAGAACGGAACTTCTATATTTGAGCAGATGGACAACATCTACAAGAAGTATGGATACTATAAAGAAGAAGTTGTGTCTGTAACGCTTGAGGGAATAGAGGGGCTTGCAAAGATAAAGTCAACAATGGATAGGCTGAGAGAGAATCCGCCGGAGATGGTTGCAGGCAAAAAGGTTATTGCTGTGAGGGATTATCTTACGAGTGAGAGGGTTGATAAGCTGACAGGAGAAAATAGCGGGATACTTCTGCCAAAGTCTAATGTTATTTATCTTGAGCTTGAAGACCAGAACAACTTTATAATTCGTCCGTCGGGAACAGAGCCGAAAATTAAGCTGTACTGTTTGATGAAAGGCGAGACTGAGGAGGAGGCCAATGAGCTTCTTAAATTGGTGAAAGAGGATATAGACAGGATAATAGAATAATAAAATTGCGCGGCAATATAAAACAGCAGGTTAATATGGTTGACGGGCGATTAAATTTTAAAGTGTGAAAATTTAAATAAATAAGACAACGGGGCCGATTTTTAATCGTGCCCCGTTGTTAGTTATGGTAATTATTATTTTACTTATTAAAAAAAATGAGTTTTCTTTTTAAATTAATATATAAAACAGAGTTTTTTCAGTGAACATCGGTAGGTGTGACCACACTTTTTTTAAAAGTGTGTGTGATACATACTAACTTGTTTTGCCATTACCTGCAATGTCATTAATATGTATACTCAATGCAGATGAAATCTGCCTCGTTAGGTGAGCTATCATCTGAACACGTAGTGTTCAATATATCAAAAAGATATTTAACAAAATTAACTTTGTATATGACCCCCTATAAAAAATTTATTATTACATAATAATGGTGTTTGAACCATTTCTTTTTCTCACAAGAAAAAGAAACGCTTCACCAAAGAAAAAGTGCCTGCTCGCTTAGGTCGCCTACGGCTCCAAGGGGCGCTCGCCCCCGCTCATTTCATCATGAAGCATGCTTCATGATGAAAAAAGCCCTGTAACTTTCCCGTTGACTTTGTGTACTGCCGTGAAAATAGATATTCCGAGTTCCTATTAATTTAATCCACTATAAAAGTCGGTTTTTCAGTGAACATCGGTAGGCTTGCGATAGCAAGCGCGTTAGGTGAGCTATCATCTGAACACGTAGTGTTCAATATATAAATTTATCTAACAAATTATATTTTAATTATTCTTTCAAACCTTTTGCTAGTGTTAACATACTTTCTATATATTCACTTTTTAAGCTTTTACATTCAGATATTAAATCATGCAAAAGTTTAGGGTATTCAACATCTTCACAAAAAAATTCTTGTGGTGTTATTTGAAAGTATTCGCATATATTTAATAACATACTTAACGATGGTAAGGATTTTCCATTCTCTATTGTATTTATATATCCTTCTGATTGTCCTAATGTTATGCTTAATTCTCGTGCGGAAATATCCTCTTGAGTTCTTAACTTTGCAATTCTTTTACATATAAAATTTTCATCCATATAGATTAACTCCTTATATTAAATTTGTAAAAATATTTCTATTTGTTTATTTTATTTATTAGAACAAGTATACTATCCAATGTTTCTTTATCTAAATCAGAACATCCACTCATTATGTCATGTAAGATTTTGGGATACTCTATATCTTCATTAAAAAACTCATGTGGTGTTATTTGAAAGTATTCACATATATTTAAAAATCCTCTTAATGAAGGAAGAGAGTTACCATTTTCAATTGAATTAATATATCCGCCTGATTGCCCAAGCCTAAATCCTAGTTCTCGTGCAGAAATATTTTCTTGTGTTCTTAACTTTGCAATTCTTTCACGTATAAATTGTGTATATATTTTAATCACCCACTTATGTATATATTATACAATAATAGTATACACATTATATATGATTATAGTTTTAATTTGCATTGATTTATCCGATTAAATATTATATAATTGTAATATGCTACACATTAAGTTCTTTTTATAACTATTATTGTATTTGGGGAAATAAAAAATATTATGGCGGTGTTAAGAGTATGAGTGAAAAATCCTGTTGTTTCTGTGGTCATAGATTTGTTTTTCAAAACATTAATGATAAGGTAAGAGAGATAATTACAGATTTAGTAGAAAATAAAGGGGTAACTGTTTTTTATACCGGTCATATGGGAGATTTTGATGAACTTTGTGAAAGTATAGTAAGAAATTTAAAAAGTTGTCATAGAAATATTAAAATATATTGGGTAATTCCTTATTATATGAAACGAATAAACGCTAATAAGGAACAATACTCCATATTGTTTGACGAAATTATTTCACCCGATTTCGGGGATGTTCATTATAAACAAGCGATAAAAATGCGAAATCAATGGCTTGTCGATAATTCAGATATAATTATTTGTTATGTAAAACAAGATGGAGGCGCATATAAAACAAAAAAATATGCTGAAAAAACAAATATACAAATAATTAACTGCGTTTAATTAATTATTCAAATATATATTCAGCGGATTCATCTAAAAAATTAACTAAATTATAAAATATGAGTCAAGATTGAACAATCTGTTATTTTTGAATCCGCTGAATATATATTTGATATTAACATAAAACATTTAACTTTAATTATTTATGTTTTTTCTAAAACGTATATTGTTAATATTATGTATACTTACTGTGGGACTATATTTATTTGAGTTGTTACTAGTTTAAAACATGCGTAAAAGGAATATATAAAACAGACTTTAAATTTTAAAAAAGGTCAATAAGTTATATATTGAACACTATGTGTTCAGATGATAGTTCACCTAACGAGCTTGCTATCGCAAGCCTACCGATGTTCACTAAAACCCCAATTTTTTGTGTATTATAAAAGCTGAAAACTTAGTTTTTTGATAAGTTAAATTAATAGGAACTCGGAATATCTCTTATCACGGTAGTTCACAAAGTCAACGGGAAAGTTACAGGGCTTTTTTCATCATGAAGCCATGCTTCATGGTGAAATGAGCGGGGGGCGAGCGCCCCTTGGAGCCGCAGGCGACCTAAGCGAGCAGTACTTTTTCTTTGGTGAAGCGTTTCTTTTTCTTACGAGAAAAAGAAATGGTTCAAACACCTTATTATGTAATAATAAACTTTTTTATATGGGGTCATATACAAAGTATATAAATATTTTTTTCGTAAAGTAAAATAATAAAAAAATTATATGGAGTTATATATAAGGATAGTTTTGGTGTGAATTTTTCAAAAACCATTCTCCAAACTGGTAGCAATTGAAAAATAAATAATATAATTATGCCTCATCTTCCGCCATATCTCTGCAAAATAAAAATTTTTGTAGGAATGCACAAATTTGTGAATTGAAACTTGTGGTAAAAGCCGAATTTTGTGTAAATTTTACTGAAAATTTTCTTGACATTTTCCGCCACAGATAGTATAATAATCAAGCGTGACAGAGACATACGATGAACTCGGAGGTGGCAAACAACGTTTATACGTTGGTTTGGAAATTTCGGGGGAGATTGTCCGGTTTTAAAAACAGGGCGGAAGGTCACACTTAATCGAAATACAGAAGTAACATGGCTCGCATTATGCTGGTGCGGGAGTATGTATTACTGTGTCTATTCCACCCGAATGCGTATCCGTTAGGATGCGTTATTCGGGATTAATTATGAAACTGTGCGAAACGCCCGGCACAGTGTAAACTTATTTTAATAAGGAGGGTATTTTTTATGGCAACAGAGAGAATCAGAATCAGACTTAAAGCTTATGATTCAAATCTTATCGACCAAAGCGCCGCTAAGATTGTTGAGACAGCTAAGAGAACAGGTGCAAAGGTATCGGGTCCTATCCCGCTTCCTACTAGAAAGGAAGTTGTTACTATCCTGAGAGCTGTTCATAAGTATAAGGACTCTCGTGAGCAGTTTGAACTTAGAACTCACAAGAGACTTATCGACGTTCTTAACCCGAACGGCAAGACAATCGACGCGCTTAAGCACTTGGATTTGCCGGCTGGTGTTGATATAGAACTTAAAATTTAGTTTATTGCTTTCCATAATATAGGATTGATAACAAATTTATTTAGTTTACCAAAAATTTGGTTATGTTGGAATCCCAACCGCTGGCCCGCAGGTATGTTTTTTATTAAACCAATGCTTGTGTAATATAGGAGGAAATAATAATGAAGAAAGCAATCTTAGGTAAAAAGATTGGCATGACACAAGTCTTCACTGAGGACGGACAGTTAATCCCTGTTTCCGTTATCCAGGCAGGACCATGTCAGGTAGTACAGAAAAAGACCGAAGAAGTTGACGGCTATACAGCTGTTCAGGTCGGTTATGAGGACAAGAAGGAAAGACGCGCGAACAAACCTGAAAAGGGACACTTCCAAAAGGCAAACGTGCCTGTTAAGAAGTATCTTAAAGAGTTCAAGCTTGACAATGCCGCAGAGCTTAACGTCGGCGACGAGCTTACAGTTGAACAGTTTGCAGACGGAGACGTTTTGGACGTTACCGGAACAAGCAAAGGTCATGGTTTCGCAGGTACAATCAAGAGATGGGGAACACACAGAGGTCCTATGACTCACGGTTCACATTATCACAGAGGCCCTGGTTCATTGGGCGCATGTTCTGACCCGTCAAGAGTTTTCAAAGGCAAGAAGATGCCGGGACACTATGGTGTTGTAAAGGTTACAATTCAGAATCTTGATTTAGTTAAAATAGATAAAGAGCGCAATCTTCTGTTGGTTAAGGGTTCTATTCCGGGACCTAAAGGCGGCTTGGTTGTTGTTCGTAACGCAGTTAAAGCTAACGCTTAAAACCACAGAGAGAGGAGGATATAGATATGCCTACAGTAGACGTTTATAATGCTGACGGTAAGGTTGTCAGCACAATGGAGTTAAATGACAGCGTTTTTGGTGTTAAAGTAAACAAAGACGTTATGCACGAAGTAGTTGTTAACTACTTGGCAAATCAGAGACAGGGTACACAGTCAACACTGACACGTACAGAAGTCAGAGGCGGCGGAATCAAGCCGTGGAGACAGAAGGGTACAGGCCGTGCAAGACAGGGTAGTATCCGTGCTCCGCAGTGGGTCGGCGGCGGCGTCGCTATCGGTCCTAAGCCAAGAGACTATAGCTATAGATTAAACAAGAAGGTAAAAAGACTTGCTCTTAAGTCGGCTTTATCTTCAAAGGTTGAGGAAAGCGAGATTATCGTTCTTGACGCTCTTGATTGCAAGGAGTTCAAGACAAAGCAGGTTGCTGATATGCTCGCTAAGTTAAATGTTACAGAAAAGGCGCTTATAGTTCTTCCTGAGAACGACAAGAAAATTGTTAACTCAGCAAGAAACATCAGAGGTGTTGACGCAACATTTGTTGGCGCTATTAACACTTATGAAGTGCTTAACCACACAAAGTGCATTATCTTAAAAGATGCAGTTGAGAAACTTGAGGAGGTGTACGCATAATGGTAGCACACGATATTATTAGAAGACCTATCATAACTGAAAAAAGCATGGACCAGGTCGCAGATAGAAAGTACACTTTTGAAGTTGCAAAAAATGCGAATAAGATTCAGATAAAGAAAGCCGTTGAGGAAATCTTTAAGGTTGAAGTCGCTAAGGTTACTACAATTAACTACAGCGGAAAGCCTAAAAGACAGGGCGTGTTCGTTGGAAAAAGAGCTGACTGGAAGAAAGCTGTTGTAAAGCTGACTGAGTCAAGCAAAACTATCGAACTGTTTGAGGCTTAATCGATACCTTAAAATTTTGCAGATAAGGAGATATAGAAAATGGGAATTAAGAAATATAATCCTACTACACCTTCACTGCGTCAGATGACATGTTCTACATTTGAGGAGCTTGACAAGGTCGCTCCTGAAAAATCGCTGCTTCGTCCGCTTCATAGTAAAGCGGGACGTAACTCGTACGGTAGAATTACTGTTAGACACCGTGGCGGTGGTACTAAAAGAAAATACAGAGTTATTGACTTTAAGAGAAACAAGGACGGAATGGAAGCTACCGTTTTGTCAATTGAATATGATCCGAACAGATCAGCAAACATCGCTCTGCTCCAGTATGAGGATGGTGTAAAGACTTACATTATCGCTCCTCTCGGATTAAAGAAGGGTGATAAGGTTATCTCAGGCGAAGGCGTGGATATTAAGCCGGGCAACGCTATGGAGATTAAAGATATTCCGGTTGGTACTATGATATACAACATAGAGCTTAACCCGGGAAAAGGCGGACAGATGGTCCGCAGCGCAGGTAACACTGCACAGCTCATGGCTAAGGAAAACGGCTATGCACAGGTTAGACTGCCAAGCGGCGAGGTTAGAATGGTTAGACTTAACTGCCGTGCGACAATCGGTCAGGTAGGAAATCCTGATTATGAGAACATCAACCTGGGTAAAGCCGGCAGAAAGCGTCATATGGGCTGGAGACCTACTGTTCGTGGTGTTGTTATGAACCCGAATGACCATCCACACGGTGGTGGTGAAGGTAAGTCCCCTATCGGTATGCCGAGCCCTGTTACACCATGGGGTAAGCCAACCTTAGGTTACAAGACCAGAAACAAGAAGAAAGCGTCTGACAAGTTTATTGTTAAGAGACGTAACTCTAGATAAGGAGGGAATATATATATGGGTAGAAGTGTTAAAAAAGGACCTTTCGTTGATCAGAAACTTCTCGCAAGAATAGTTGCTATGAACGAAAAGAATGAAAAGAACGTATTAAAAACATGGTCAAGAGCTTCCACAATATTCCCTGAGATGGTAGGACATACCATTGCAGTGTATGATGGAAGAAAGCATGTTCCGGTATATGTAAGTGAAGACATGGTAGGCCACAAGCTTGGAGAATTTGCTCCTACAAGAACCTACAGAGGTCATGCCGGCGCTAAAACAACAGGCTAAGAAAATCGGTTTTAGCTGGATTATTTAAGCAGAAATCATCAGCCGCTGGTTTAATATAATTTGCCCGGCGGCGGAAACAGTATTGAAAGGAGCCATACAGATATGGAAGCAGTAGCAAAAGTTACTCATGTACGTATTGCGCCGAGAAAAGTTCGTGTAGTTATCGACTTGATAAGAAATAAGTCAGTGGGCGAAGCAATCGGTATTCTTAAGAATACTCCAAAAGCAGCAAGTCCTGTTGTTGAGAAGCTTTTGAACTCCGCAATCGCAAATGCAGAAAACAACCACCAGATGGATGTTGAAAAGCTTTACGTTTCGGAAGTTTATGCAGATCAGGGACCGACGCTGAAGAGAATTCAGGCAAGAGCGCAGGGACGTGCGTTTAGAATTAATAAGAAAACAAGTCATATTACAATAAAACTTCAGGAGAAGGAATAAGATAGGAGGAATAAAAGCATGGGTCAAAAAGTTAATCCACATGGTCTCAGAGTCGGCGTTATCAAGGACTGGGATTCACGTTGGTTTGCAGGTAAAAAGGACTTCGGCGACAGCCTCGTTGAGGATTATAACCTCCGGGTATTCTTGAAAAAGAAATTATTCCAGGCCGGGGTTTCAAAGATAGAAATAGAAAAGTTCGCGAACAAGGTTCGTATCTCAATCCATGCCGGCAAGCCGGGTATTGTTATCGGTAAGGGCGGCAGCGAGATTGAAAAGCTGAAGAAGGAACTTGAAAAGATGACAGGAAAGACAATAATCCTGAATGTTATCGAAGTAAGAAATCCTGATTTGGACGCTCAGCTTGTTGCTGAAAATATCGCGTCACAGCTTGAGAGACGTATATCTTTCAGAAAAGCTATGAAACAGTGTATGGGCAGAGCTATGAAGCTTGGCGCTAAAGGTATAAAGACGCAGGTTGCCGGTCGTGTTGGCGGCGCAGAAATTGCCAGAACCGAGCACTATCATGAAGGTACAATCCCTCTCCAGACATTAAGAGCGGATATTGATTACGGATTTGCTGAGGCGAACACAACCTATGGTAAGATTGGTGTTAAGACATGGATCTACAACGGTGAGGTTCTCGCTGACAAAGGCGGACGTACTCAAAACAGAAGCAATAATAGGTCAGACGCTCCTAGAAGACAGCAGAGAGGTGCAAGTCAGAGAGGAGGCAGAAGATAATGTTATCCCCAAAGAGAGTTAAATATAGAAGAGTACACCGCGGACGTATGAAGGGTACTGCTCATCGCGGAAACAAGGTTTCCTACGGTGAATTCGGTATCCAGGCGCTTAGTCCTGCTTGGGTTACAAGCAATCAGATTGAGGCTGCCCGTGTTGCTATGACGCGTTATACAAAGAGAGGCGGTCAGGTTTGGATTAAGATATTCCCTGACAAGAGCGTTACAAAGAAGCCGGCTGAAACCCGTATGGGTAAAGGTAAGGGCGCACCTGAGTACTGGGTAGCCGTTGTTAAGCCGGGCCGTGTAATGTTTGAAATTGGCGGTGTTAGTGAGGAAGTAGCACGTGAGGCGCTGCGTCTTGCAATGCACAAGCTTCCGATGAAGTGTAAGTTTGTCAGAAAAGCTGACCAAGAAACGGAAGGTGATAGTTAATGAAAATAAATGAGATAAGAGACCTTTCAACGCAAGAGCTTGAAGATAAGGTTCAAGACTTAAAAGAAGAACTTTTCAACCTACGTTTTCAAAACGCTACCAACCAGCTCGATAATCCGATGAGAATGGTTAGCGTTAAAAAGGAAATCGCTAGGTGCAAGACAGTATTAAAAGAAAAAGAACTCGGTTTGAATTCAAACATAAATGCGTAGGAGGTGCAGATAAATGGAAGAGCGTAATTACCGTAAGACTCGTATCGGCGAAGTTGTGAGCGATAAGATGGATAAGACGATTGTAGTTGCAATCAAGGAAAATGAGAAGCACCCGCTTTACGGCAAGGTAATGAAGAGAACCTATAAGCTTAAGGCTCATGATGAAAACAACACATGCGGCATAGGCGATAAAGTTAAAGTCATGGAAACAAGACCTCTCTCTAAAGATAAGAGATGGAGACTGGTTGAAGTAGTTGAGAAAGCTAAATAAGATAGGAAGAATAGGAGGAATTCCGTTATGGTACAACAGCAAACTGTTTTAAAGGTTGCTGATAACAGCGGAGCTAAGGAAATCCTTTGTATCCGTGTTATGGGCGGTTCTTTCAGACGTTATGGAAATATAGGCGACGTAATCATTGCTTCTGTTAAAAAAGCAACGCCCGGCGGCGGTGTTAAGAAGGGTGAAGTCGTAAAGGCTGTAATTGTCCGCACAAAGAACGGTATTAAGAGAAACGACGGCTCAAAAATTAGATTTGATGAGAACGCCGCTGTTTTAATCAGAGACGATAAGACACCAAGAGGAACCCGTATATTTGGTCCGGTTGCAAGAGAATTGAGAGATAAAGATTATATGAAGATATTGTCTTTGGCTCCGGAAGTTCTTTAATTTCTGTGCTTGCAGCGGATAAATTATTGGATATATACAGATATTTTAAGATATCAAACGGCTGCTATGCAGCGTTATGAACTAGAATAGGAGGAATACGATGTCTACTAAGATGCACGTCAAGTCCGGCGACGAGGTAATCGTTATCAGCGGAAAAGACAAGGGCAAAAAAGGCAAGGTTTTGTCTGTAAACGCTGAAAAGCGCACTGTCATTGTCGAGGGCGTTTCTATTGCCACAAAGCATAAGAAGCCGCGCAAGATGGGCGAAACCGGTGGTATCATAAAGCAGGAAACACCGATTTATGCTTGTAAGGTTATGCATATTTGCGACAAGTGCGGAGCTCCTACAAGAGTAGGACGCAGAGTGCTTGAGGACGGCGAACATGTTCGTTACTGCAAAAAGTGCGGAGAAACATTTTAACCTTAAAACTTATGGAAGGAGGTAAGAGTCTAAATGAGACTTGAAGAGAAATATACTAAAGAGATTAAAGACGCTATGATGTCCAAGTTTAATTACAAGAGCGTAATGCAGATACCAAAGCTCGTTAAAGTTGTTGTAAACATGGGCGTAAGCGACGCTAGAGAAAACTCTAAGGCTTGTGACAGCGCAGCTGCCGATTTGGCGCTGATTACCGGTCAAAAGCCGATTATCACAAAAGCAAGAAAGTCTGTCGCAACATTTAAAGTAAGAGAAGGAATGAATCTCGGATGTAAGGTTACATTGAGAAGCTCAAAGATGTATGAGTTTGTTGACAGATTGTTCAATGCAGCTTTGCCTCGTGTACGTGACTTTAGGGGAATTAACCCGAATTCATTCGACGGCAGAGGAAACTATAATTTAGGTATCAAAGAGCAGCTTATCTTCCCTGAGATTGAGTATGATAAGATAGACAAACTCAGAGGAATGGATATAACATTTGTTACAACAGCGGAAACTGACGAGGAAGCAAAAGAGCTTCTCACCCTTATGGGTGCGCCGTTCACAAAATAGTACCGAATAAGGAGGATAAAAGCTTATGGCTAGAAAGTCAATGGTTATTAAGCAACAAAAAAAGCAGAAGTATTCTACACGCGAATACAACAGATGCAAGATTTGCGGCAGACCGCATGCTTATCTTCGCAAGTTCGGTATTTGCAGAATTTGCTTCCGTGAGCTTGCTTATAAAGGCCAGATTCCAGGCGTTAAGAAAGCTTCGTGGTAAGCCGATATAAAAGTTAACAGAATACAAACATAGAAGGAGATAAGGTGGTCTTTGATATAGAGACGGAAAACCAAACCAATCTCTGATTCCGATAAAAAGGAGGTAAGTCTAAATGCATATTACAGATCCTATAGCAGATATGCTCACTAGAATCAGAAATGCTAACAATGCAAGACACGAATCCGTTGATATTCCCGCTTCAAAAATGAAGAAGGCAATAGCTGACATTTTGGTTCGTGAAGGATATGTTAAGAGTGCCGAGGTTATTGACGACGGCATACAGGGAGTTATCCGCGTTACACTTAAGTACGCAGAGAACAAGCAAAAGGTATTGACAGGTCTTAAGAGGGTTTCAAAGCCCGGTCTTAGATCTTATGCTTCAAAGGATGAGCTGCCCAGAGTTCTAAAAGGCTTGGGTATAGCTATAATTTCAACATCCAAGGGAGTTATGACAGATAAAGAAGCCCGCAAGCAGAATGTTGGCGGCGAAGTACTGGCATTTATTTGGTAGAAAGGAGGAGAATTCATTGTCACGTATAGGAAATATGCCGATTACAGTGCCGGCAGGCGTTACTGTTACAATCGGTGCAAACAATGAAGTTACCGTAAAGGGTCCTAAGGGAGAACTCAAACAGTCACTCCCCGAAGATATTATTTTAGAACAAAACGGAGATACGATTAACGTAAAGCGTCCGTCAGAAATTAAAAAGCATAAGTCACTTCACGGTCTTACTCGTACTCTGCTGAACAATATGATTGTCGGTACAAACGAGGGATTCAAGAAGGAGCTGCAAATCAACGGTGTTGGTTACAGAGCAGCAAAGCAAGGCAATAAGCTTGTTATGAATTTGGGTTATTCTCACCAGGTTGAGATGGAAGAAAAGGATGGAATTTCTATTGATGTTCCGCAGCCAAACCAAATTATTATCTCAGGAGCTGACAAACAGAAGGTTGGACAGTTTGCAGCAGAGGTAAGAGAGAAGAGACCGCCTGAGCCGTATAAGGGCAAGGGAATTAAATACGTTGATGAGTATATCATACGTAAGGAAGGTAAGACCGGTTCTAAGAAGTAATTAGACGCTTGGAGGTGCAAATTTAATGATTAAGAAGCAAAACAGCAATGTATCAAGACTCGCAAGACATGCCAGAGTCCGCAAGAAGATATCGGGCACTGCTGAGCGTCCGAGACTTTGCGTGTTCAGAAGTCTTAAAAATATCTATGCTCAAATTATTGATGATACAACTGGAACAACTTTAGTATCAGCATCTTCGCTTGATGCGGATTTAAAGGCAAACTATGGCGGCAATAAAGATGCAGCAAAAGCTGTAGGTCAGGCTGTAGCAAAGAAAGCTTTGGCTGCCGGTATAGAGAACGTTGTATTTGACAGAGGCGGATATGTATATCACGGCAGAGTTGCAGAACTCGCCGCAGGCGCACGTGAAGGCGGCCTGAAATTCTAGTTTAGATAACAAGAAAGAGGTGAAACGATAAATGGCAGAAAAGGGCGAAAGAACAAAGAAGCAGGAGCGTATAGACGCAGAAGTTCTTGAGTTGGAAGAAAAAGTTGTTTTCTTAAACCGTGTTGCAAAGGTTGTAAAGGGTGGTAGAAACTTCAGATTCAGCGCACTGGTAGTAGTGGGCGACCATAACGGCCATGTTGGCTGCGGTATGGGTAAGGCTGCTGAAATCCCGGACGCTATCCGTAAGGGTATCGACGACGCTAAAAAGAATATGATTACAGTTCCAATGGTAGAAACTACTATTCCACACGAAATTATCGGTGAATTCGGAGCCGGAAGAGTACTGCTTAAACCGGCTGCAGAAGGTACCGGAGTTATCGCAGGCGGACCTGCTCGTGCAGTGCTTGAGCTTGCAGGTATAAAAGATATAAGAACAAAATGTTTGCGCAGTAATAACCCGAAGAACGTTGTTTCAGCAACAATCGAGGGATTGGCTTCACTGAAGAGCTTAGAAGAAGTTGCAAGGCTCAGAGGTAAAAAGCCTGAAGAAATACTGGGCTAATAAAGGCGATTGAGACAGGAGGAAAGATCCTTGGCTAATACAATTAAAGTAACTTTAACAAAAAGCACCATCGGTGCTAAGCCGGACCAGGTAGCCACAGTCAAGGCGCTGGGTCTTAGAAAGCTGCACCAGACAGTTGAGCAGCCTGACAATCCTCAAATCAGAGGAATGATTTTCAAGGTTAAGCATCTTGTTACTGTAGCTGAATAATTTCAAAAGATTTTAACTAGACAATTTTCGATAAAAAAGGAGGAGGTGGACTCAATGAAACTTCACGAATTATCTCCAAGCGAGGGCTCAAAGAAGAAGGCGTTCAGAGTCGGCAGAGGTCACGGAAGCGGAAACGGTAAGACATCCGGCAAAGGTCAAAAAGGTCAAAAAGCTCGTAGCGGCGGCGGTGTTCGTCCCGGCTTTGAAGGCGGACAGATGCCTATCTACAGAAGACTTCCAAAACGTGGCTTTACAAATATTTTTGCAAAGAAGTACACATCAATCAATGTTGAAGATCTCAACAAGTTTGATAACGGTACTGAGATTACAGCGGAAGTTCTTAAAGAGAACGGCGTTATCAAAAAGATTAATGATGGCATAGTTGTTTTGGGTCGTGGAGACTTAAACAAGAAAGTAACTATTAAGGCTAAGAGATTCAGCAAGAGCGCTGAAGAAAAGATTAGTGCAGCAGGCGGAAAGGCTGAGGTGATTTAATCATGATAGATACCATACGTAATGCATGGAAGATTATCGACCTCAGAAAAAAGATTTTATACACGATTTTAATGATAATAATCTTCCGTCTTGGTTCATGTATCCCGGTTCCTCTTTTGGATCCGGCGGCAATGAAGGAAATATTTACATCTGATAATTCACTTTTTGGATTCATTGACGTTATTTCCGGTGGTGCGTTCCAGAACGCGACCATATTCGCTATGAGTATCACACCATACATCAATTCATCGATTATTATGCAGCTTTTAACCGTTGCTATTCCTGCTCTTGAAAGACTTCAGAAGCAGGGTGAGGACGGAAGAAAGAAGATAGCACAGATTACAAGATACGGCACAGTAGTTTTGGCATTTATTCAGGCAATCGGTCTTTATTTCATGCTGAAGAGCTATAATGCAGTAACTAATCCGGGACTTCTTACCGCTGTTGTTGTTATATTTACATTCACAGCCGGCACAGCGTTCCTGATGTGGCTTGGTGAGCAGATAACCGAAAAGGGTGTAGGTAATGGTATTTCACTTATCATTTTCGCAGGTATCGTTTCACGTCTGCCATCTATGGCACAGTCGCTTTACGCATATGCAAAAGGCGGCGGAATCGGCTTGATTGGAGTAGTTGCTCTGCTTATTATGATAGTCGTAGTAGTTGGTCTTGTTGTAATGATGAATGAGGCCGAGAGACGAATCCCGGTGCAATATGCAAAGCGTGTTGTAGGGAGAAAAATGTACGGCGGTCAGAGTACGCATATCCCGATTAAGGTTGCGTCAGCAGGCGTTATTCCTATTATTTTCGCTATGTCAATTATGTCATTCCCGAGCACAATCGCCGGATTTTTCGGTGTGACATCACAGACAGGCGGATTCTGGGGAGGATTCTTAAAGATATTCTCTTCAACTTCTTGGGTTTATGCAATACTGTATTTCTTGCTGATTATCTTCTTCACATATTTCTATACAGCAATACAGTTCAACCCAATTGAAATGTCTAATAATATGAAGAAGAACGGCGGATTTATTCCGGGTATAAGACCCGGCCGTCCTACATCAGAATACATTTCAAAGACACTTTCGAGAATTACATTGGTTGGCGCTATTTTCTTAGGATTAATCGCCATCCTGCCTATTTTCATTAATTTGGGACTTGGTATAAATAATTTCGCAATAGGTGGTACATCACTGCTTATCGTTGTAGGAGTTGCTCTTGAAACCGTTAAGGATATGGAGTCACAAATGTTAATGAGACACTACAAGGGTTTCTTGGAATAATCTGAGTTTTAACAATTTAAGCGATTATTTACGGCATGAGTAGGTGTTACCTCACTGTTTTGTGAGGTTAAATGCCTGCTCTATCCGTTTTTTAGGATAAAATTTGATTTAATATTTCAAGTTTTGTCAAAAATGAATAGGAGGTATGTTTTATGAGATTGATTTTACTGGCTGCACCAGGTGCGGGAAAAGGTACGCAAGCGGAGAAATTAAGTGAGCATTATGGTATACCCACTATTTCTACAGGAGCGATTCTCAGAAAAAACATAAAAGAAGAAACTGAGCTGGGGAAAGTAGCAGCACAGTATATAAATGATGGAAAGCTTATACCCGATGATGTTATGATTCAGGTTATGTCCGACAGATTGAGTCATGAGGACTGTAAAAACGGATTTATTTTAGATGGATTTCCTAGAACCTTAGCCCAGGCTGAAGCTCTTGAAAAATCAACTATAGAAATTGATAAGGTTCTGATGCTTAACGTAGCTGATGAAACAATAATAAGCAGGCTTTCAGGACGTTTGGAGTGTGAAAGCTGTGCTACTACTTATCATAAGGAGTTTAGGCCTCCTGCAGAGGCAGGCATATGCGACAAATGCGGAGGTCATCTGACAGTACGTGACGACGACAAGCCGGAAACTGTAAAGGCACGTCTTGAGACTTATCATACTCAGACAGAGCCTCTTATAAATTATTATAAAGAAAAAGGTTTGCTGAGAATAGCTGCAGGCAAAGAGAAGATTGAGGACACGACAGCTGAAGTCATAAAGGCTCTGGGGGAATAAAAGTGGTTATTATAAAATCTAAGTCAGAAATAGAAAAGATGAAAGAAGCCGGCAGGATAACATATGAAACTTTAAAGGAAGTGTCTAAGGCAGTAAAACCCGGCGTTACCACAATGGAACTCGATAAGATTGCCGAGGATTATATCCGTTCTCGTGGATGTACTGGTTCTTTTAAGGGTTACGGCGGATTTCCCGGCACAGTTTGCGCCAGTGTTAATGATACTATAATACATGGATTTCCTGATAATGTTCCATTAAAAGATGGAGATATAGTCAGTATTGACGTAGGAGCATGTTTTGAGGGATATCATGGAGATGCTTGCAGGACATTTAAGGTTGGAAAAGTGGATTCAGAAACAGAGCGCTTGATTCAGGTTACAAGACAGAGCTTTTTTGAAGCATTAAAATTTGCTCGTGACGGATACAGAATATCTGATATTTCCAGAGCTGTACAGACGTACGTTGAGGCAAACGGATTTTCTGTGCTGCGTGGATACTGCGGTCATGGTGTTGGCGCTGACCTCCACGAAGACCCTGAAGTGCCGAATTATGTTACCAAAAGCAGGGGGATAAGGCTTAGACCGGGAATGGTTATAGCTGTTGAGCCCATGATATGCGGCGGAAGCGAAGACGTGTATGTTGCTGATAATGAATGGGCAGTAATCACTAGAGACGGAAAAAACACAGCTCATTATGAAAATACTATTTTAATTACAGCAGGCGACCCTGTTCTTTTAACTTTGCCGGATGGTTTTCCGGAAGTTGAATAAAAGTCAAAAATCAGCATAATATTTAGGTGAACCAATGACAGATCTTATTGAATCGAAGCTTACAGTCGGAGATATAGTCAAATCTACCGCCGGCCGCGGAAGCGGAAGAATATATTTGGTAGTAAAGTCTTTAGAAAACGGATACGTTTATATTTCTGACGGAAAGACTAGAAAAATTAATAATGCAAAATTAAAAAAGAATAAGCACTTAGTTAAACTGGGAAATATTAATGACTTAGATTTTTTGGATGCTCCCGGAGGAACTGCGGATGCTGAAATCAGAAAAATTTTAAAGGAGGTGTAGCGAGTATGTCAAAAGAAGATGTTTTGGAAGTTGAAGGCAAGGTTTTGGAGGCGCTGCCAAACGCAATGTTTAAGGTAGAACTCGAAAATGGACACAAAATTTTAGCTCATATTTCAGGAAAACTAAGAATGCACTTTATAAAAATACTGCCGGGTGATAAGGTTACAGTTGAAATTTCACCTTATGATTTATCAAAGGGCAGAATTACATGGAGAGCAAAATAAGTCCTATTTGTATAGGGCTTATAAGTAGTTGGGGAGGCCTGTTTTATGAAAAAAATCTGTCTGATTCTTATATGTATGGTCATTTCTGCATTTTCACTGTCATCATGCGGAAATTCTGATAATGAAGCGCAGTCAGTTGCTAATGTTGTAAGCACAGTTACAATTAGCTGTGCCGGAGATTGTACTTTGGCGTCAGATGAGAGTTTTTCTGACAATACATTTGAGGATGTACTTAAAAATAACAAGAATGATTATTCTTATTTTTTTAAAAACGTTAGACATATTTTTGAAGATGACGATATTACCATTGTCAATTTTGAAGGTACATTGTCCAATAATGGGGAGAGACAGGATAAGGAATATGCGTTCAGAGGAAAACCCGATTATGTAAACATTCTCAAAAAGGGCAGTGTTGAGGCTGTCACTTTGGCAAACAATCATAGTGAGGACTATGGACCGGAAAGTTTAAAAGATACTAAAAAGACGCTTTATGATTCGGATATAAAATATGCTTTAAATACCGAAACGGCTCATTTTAACATTCGGGGAGCAAAAGTTGGGATTATCGGTCTTTATCAGTTAGACGGGTCTGCCGGTGAGGTATTACCGTCGGCTATGTCTAAGATTGAGAATGATGATTTGAAAATTGTTCAGGTTCATTGGGGCGAAGAAAAATCAGATACGCCTTCAGACGAGCAAGTAAGTCTTGCGCACCGTGCTATAGATATGGGCGCCGATTTGGTAATAGGTCATCACCCTCATGTTCTGCAGGGAATTGAGAAATATAAGGGAAAATACATATGTTACAGTTTAGGAAACTTTTGCTTTGGCGGAAATCCAAATCCCAGCGACACAGATACAATGATTTTCCGACAGACCTTTACTTTTAGAGAAGGTATGGCAGCAAAAGATGATTACTACTCAATAATTCCCTGTTCAATATCTTCAAGCAGGACAAGCAATAATTATCAGCCGACACCTTTAGAGGGTGAGGAGAGGAATAGAGTTGAACAGAAGATTTCCGAAAGATCAAAGAAAGTCGGCGATGGTAATCTTGACTTAAAATTTGAGTAACAGATATTTAAACTTTGTTAAAGATAAATAGATGAATATTTTTAATAAAGATTGACTTTAAGCAGTAATTGTGGTAAAATAATACGGTTCGTTAGTATGGAAATACATATTTTCGGATATAATACAAATTTAGGAGGTGAAGGAAATGAAAGTCAGACCTTCAGTTAAACCTATTTGTGAAAAGTGCAAAATAATTAAGAGAAAAGGTAAAGTTATGGTTATATGCGAAAACCCGCGTCATAAACAGAAGCAGGGTTAAGCTTTAACATAATGTGAGCAGGGTTAGGCATTAAGACCACTAAATTTTTGCCGATGCCATAGAAAATATGGGTGAAATTCTGCTCCTTTTTCATTTGAAATTTTTATGGAGGTGAATTAATTATGGCACGTATCGCAGGTGTGGATTTACCAAACGAGAAGAGAGTTGAGATTGGCTTAACTTACATTTTTGGAATTGGTCTTTCTACTTCAAAAAAGATTTTGGCAGCAACAGGAGTTAATCCGGACACAAGAGTTCGTGATTTGACAGAAGATGAGATTCAGAAGCTCAGAAATGAAATCGACAACTACAACGTTGAAGGTGATCTGAGACGTGATATCGCACTTGATATCAAGCGTTTGATGGAAATCAACTGCTACAGAGGAATCCGTCACAGAAAAGGTTTGCCTGTCCGCGGACAACGCAGCAAGACAAACGCCAGAACCCGCAAGGGTCCTAAGAGAACTATTGCAAATAAGAAGAAATAATTAACTAGTTAATTGCTAAAAGCTTTAATACAGTTAATGTTTAGATTTTTATTTTAATAGTTTTATGATTTTGAATTTTCTTCAATATTTTTATATATTGCAAGATTCCGTAATCTTATAGGAGGTGAAAGATACAATGGCAAAAGTAGCTAGAAAGTCAAGACGCCGTAAGGAGAAAAAGCATATCGAGCGCGGCGCTGCACATATCAAATCTACATTCAATAATACCATTGTTACTATTACAGACGTTGCCGGGAATGCAATTTCTTGGGCAAGCGCAGGCGGATTGGGATTTAGAGGTTCTAAAAAGAGCACACCTTTCGCAGCACAAATGGCTGCTGAAACCGCTGCAAGAGCTGCAATGGAACATGGTTTGAAGACAGTTGAAGTTTACGTAAAAGGCCCGGGAGCCGGACGTGAAGCAGCAATCAGAGCTCTTCAGGTAGCTGGTCTTGAGGTTAATATGATTAAGGACGTTACACCTATTCCGCATAACGGTTGCAGACCGCCGAAGAGAAGACGTGTGTAGTCTAAACTAAGAATGTTAATAGATTTGTAAGGAGGATAAAAGAATGGCTAAAAATATGCAGCCTGTGCTTAAAAGATGCCGTACCCTCGGTATTGAGCCGTCTGTTATGGGTATAGACAAGAGTTCTAACAGAACTTTTAACCAGAGACGCAAAAAGCAGAGCGAATATGGTATGCAGCTTAATGAAAAGCAAAAAGTCAGATTTATATATGGCGTTCTGGAAAAACAGTTCGCAAAATATTATGTTATGGCCACAAAGATGAACGGTGTTACAGGTGAATGTCTGCTTCAAATTTTGGAGTCAAGACTTGATAATGTAATATACCGTATGGGATTGGCTAACACAAGACGTGAAGCAAGACAAATTGTTAATCACGGACATGTTACCGTTAACGGTAAGAGAGTAGACATCCCTTCTTATCTTGTAAAGCCGGGCGAAGTTATCAGTCTTAGAGAGAGCAGCAGAAATGCTGACAGAATGAAAGACATCGTTGAAAGAAACTCAAACAGACTGGTACCTAAGTGGATAGATATGAATAAGGACACATTGGAAGGCAAAATCATTGCACTTGCTGACAGAGAGGATATCGACTTCCCTGTTGAGGAGCATTTGATAGTCGAGTATTACAGCAAATAGTAGGGTTTCGCTACTATCCTAATTTATAGGAGGTTTAACAATGATTGAAATTGAAAAGCCACGTATAGAATGTGTTGAAATATCCGAAGACGACAGATACGCAAAGTTTGTTATAGAGCCTTTAGAAAGAGGATACGGAACTACTTTGGGTAATTCACTGAGAAGAATGCTTTTGTCATCTCTTCCCGGAGTCGCTTCAACGTCTGTTAAAATTGACGGTGTGCTTCATGAGTTTTCTACCGTTCCGGGCGTTAAAGAGGATGTTACAGAAATTATTTTGAACATAAAAAATCTTGTTATAAAGCTTCACTCTGATGGTCCTAAGACTGTTTACATCAATCAGGAAGGCGCGGGTGAAATTTGTGCCCGTGACATAAAGCATGACGCTGATGTGGAAATCCTAAATGGGGATATGCATATTGCAACTCTCGATGAAGATGGAAAACTGTTTATGGAAATCACAATTGATAAAGGCCGCGGTTACGTCTCATCAGATCAGAACAAGGAGCTTATTCAAGGTCAAATCGGTGTTATTGCAACGGATTCGATTTTCACACCTGTTGAGAAAGTGAATTATTATACCGACAGTACCCGTGTGGGTAATGTTACCGATTATGACAAGCTGACGCTTGAGGTGTGGACAAACGGCACTATTACGCCGGCTGAAGCTGTGAGCCTTGCAGCTAAGATAATCAGTGAGCATCTCAGTCTGTTTATCGATTTATCTGACGACGCTAAAAACGTTGAGATTATGATAGAAAAAGAAGAAGGACAGAAAGAAAAAGTACTTGAGACAACAATTGAAGAACTTGATTTGTCAGTACGTTCTTATAACTGTCTGAAACGCGCAGGTATCAATACCGTTCAGGATTTGACAACCCGCAGCGAGAGCGACATGATGAAGGTTAGAAACTTAGGCCGCAAGTCGCTGGAGGAAGTTATTGCGAAACTGGAGGCTATGGAACTTGGTCTCGCAAATGACGACTAATTTGTATTAAGAATTATAGGAAGAGGTGATTTAAGTGGCACAACAAAGAAAGCTGGGTAGACCCACAGACCAGAGACGTGCTATGCTCAGAAACCTCACTACTTCGTTTTTAGAGAATGGTAGAATTGAGACTACCACAACAAGAGCGAAAGAGGTTAAAAGAATGGCTGAGAAAATGATTACGCTCGGCAAAAGAAACACACTTCACACAAAGAGACAGGCACTTTCTTATATAACAAAAAGAGAGGTCGTTTCGAAGTTGTTTGACGAAATCGCTCCTAAGTACGCTGAAAGAAACGGCGGTTATACAAGAATTATAAAGGTTGGACCGAGACGCGGCGACGCTGCTGAGGTTTCTGTACTTGAGCTGGTTTAATTTAGTTTATTTTCCCCTTGCCTGTGCGGCAGGGGGATTTTTTTATTTATCTAAACTGTCAGTTAATTTTTTATACATCCAGACATGAGGATATGATTCGTCATAGTGAGGTTCGCCTTCATCTATATATCCGTTTTTGCGGTAAAATTCCACCGCTTGCAGCTGTGCTGATAAACGTATTAGTTTACCGCCTTTTTTGGCAATGAGATTTTCAGCTTTTTGCAGCAGCTGTGAACCAAGACCAAGACCTCTGTAGTTTTTTAATACTGCTATCCTGCCGATTAAGTATGTATCCTTTACCTTATCAATAAAAAAGCGGCATGTTGCGGCGGCTTTATCATCAGTATATAATACCAAATGAGTTGCAATGTCATCTATATCATCAAATTCATAATTAAATCCTTGTTCGTTTACAAAAACTGTTTCTCTGATATTTTTAGCTTCCAAAGGAAGATAATTAAAAGATTCTATTATCATTTATTGCCTCCGGTTTTTTATTTTATTTATTAAGTAAAATTATATTAAAATATAGTTAAATTGTCAAATCGCTAGGGATAATACAATTTTAATTATAATTTTATAATTGTGACTGTAATTGTATATAGTTTTAATTTCTTGAATGTAGTTTAAAATGTTAGTTTAATTTTGTAATGCTCTTTATAGAGATACTATCTGAACAGAGAGCTTTTAAGACTTATTTTTTGTATTATTATATATTTATAGTAAGTATATATTTTCTTTTTATATGACCCCATATAAAAAAATTTATTATTACATAATAATGGTGTTTGAACCATTTCTTTTATTTGAGTATACATAATAATGACATTGTAGGTTATGGCAAAATAAAATCATATGTATAACACACACTTTCAAGAAAAGTGTGGTCGCACTCGCAAGAAAAAGAAACGCTTCACCTGTGACCGCACCTATATGGTGCGTGTGATACAAAGTAACTTGTTTTGTAATAACCTACAATGTCATTATTATGTATACTCAAAAAAGAAAAAGTGCTGCTCGTTTAGGTCGCCTGCGGCTCCAAGGGGCGCTCGCCCCCGCTAATTTCTTTTGCGCTCCACGCACAAAAGAAAAAGCTTTGTAACTTTCCCGTTGACTTTGTGAACTACCGTGAAAAAATATACCGATTTCCTATAGATTTAACTTATCAAAAAAGCAGGTTTTAGGTGAACAACGGTAGGGCGCATTTATGCGCCGCGTGAGGTGAGCTATCATCTGAACACGTAGTGTTCAATATCTAATATTAATTAAAAATAATATTGTATATAACCGTATAGAATATATCATTTTGCTGATTCAAAATGAGAAATTTCTATCTTGTTAATTTTATTAAATCGTTTAAATTGCAATTGGGCAATACTGTACAAATTCTTTCTAAAACGCTTAAATCAATTCTTGTAACTTTGTTATCACAATACCGCTGGACTTGACTATATCCCATTCCAGTCATTCTACACAACTCGTTTCTTGAAATATAAAACATAAATATTTTGCATAAAAGTTAACTGGGAGTAAAGTTAGTAATAAAAATAAGTTGATTAACTTTTAAAAAACTGTGATTATTTTGTGTTGTCAATCGGTTTTTATATTGTGTTAGGCGAGAAATGAATTCTATTATGATATTGGAAAAAACATCTTATTGATATAAATATAATTGATAATGTTTATGGTGAATTAATTTTTTTGTTTTCATAAAGACTTGCTTGTTGTATATACTTATCTAATATATAAAATTTATAAAATGGTAGGGATATATTTTTTATTTACAATTATTTTGAGGTGTTTTTTATGACTGTAATTGTATATAGTTTTAATTCTTTGAATGTAGTTTAAAATGTTAATTTAATTTTGTAATACTCTTTATATAGATACTATCTGAATAGAGAGTTTTCAAAACTTATTTTTTGTATTATTATATATTTATGGTAAGTATATATTTTCTTTATATATGACCCCATATAAAAAATTTTATTATTACATAATAAGGTGTTTGAACCATT
>OLQH01000278.1_pt1 | contig 58988 bp, 54 predicted proteins | sample 1672671 | NCBI WGS metagenome assembly OLQH01 (sample SAMEA3136712, study PRJEB25190) | human gut metagenome
AAAATCGAATTGTGAAACAGTTTATGGTGATACCAATTACAATTGTTTGTGGCGATATTTTTTTTGAATCATTTCTTTCAATAAATACACCATTTTCGTAATCAGTTACCATTTGATAAATATAATCATCTATTTTTCCGGTTTCAATAGGAATCGTGCTTTCAGCGCAAACTGAAAAATTTCTTCATAATCGTCACCTCCTAAGTAAATTTGTGGGATTTAGCAATCTTAAAAAATAGGATGGTTAAAAAAGTTTCTTTTTTAAGTAGGGTGTTTTTTGTCCAATGGCCTCTCCTCCTTTTGAAAAATGATAATAAGTTTGAACTTGAATTATTTTCTGTCTTATTCAGGTATAAATCAATAAAGACTTTATTTATAATTATAATACCATATATTATCAGAAATGAATAGGGGTATATTGGAAAAAATTAATATGGGAAGGGCTTGACAGAGAGTAAAAAAGATGGTTTACTAAATCTTAATAAGAGGGAGTAGCTGGCGCGTGAAAATGCGTTTGCGATGTCGTCAATCTCGATGGAGGGATCCATCCGTATCGTGATGAAACAGCGAGACTTTTATTGCATAAGGACAGTGCAATAAGAGTCTCGTTTTTTATTGCAATGAGAGACGGACGTTGCACGGCAGAATAGAGAGAGGAGAATCGTTATGAGAGAGTATTATCAAATGACGGAGCAGGAAACCAGAGATGCCCTTGATTCAAAAAATGGCCTGACTTCCGAGGAAGCCTCAAGACGTCAGGAGAAACACGGCTGGAACGAGCTGGTTGAAGGAAAGAAAAAAAGTATTCCCCAGATCTTTCTGGAACAGTTCGCAGATTTTCTTGTTATTATCCTGATTATTTCCGCGATTGTATCAGGAGCGCTGGGAGACTGGGAGAGCGCGGCAGTTATTCTGGTGGTAATTACCATGAATGCAATCCTGGGAACAGTTCAGACGGTGAAGGCGGAACATTCGCTGAACAGCCTGAAGGCGCTTTCAGCGCCTATGGCAAAGGTGATCCGTGACGGAGCGATCCGTGAGATCCCGGGAAGAGAAGTGACGATAGGAGACGAAGTTCTTCTGGACGCAGGCGACTTTGTTCCTGCTGATGGGCGTCTGGTGGAGAGCGCCAGCCTGAAGGTGGATGAGAGCGCGCTGACCGGAGAGAGCCTGGGTGTGGAGAAGATTACGGATGCGGTAGAGGGAGAGGTTCCTCTGGGCGACCGGAAGGATATGGTATTCTCCGGAAGTTTTGTCACGTACGGAAGAGGCCGTTTCCTGGTAACGGGAATCGGTATGGAAACAGAAGTAGGAAAGATCGCAGGGCTTCTGAAGAATGCGTCCGAGAAAAAGACGCCTCTGCAGGTGAATCTGGATCAGTTCGGAAAGAAACTGTCTATCCTGATCCTGGTATTCTGCGGTATTCTCTTCGGTGTGAATGTTTTCCGCGGAAACAGCGTTCAGGAATCGTTCCTCTTTGCGGTAGCCCTTGCAGTAGCTGCAATCCCGGAGGCGCTGAGCTCAATTGTAACGATCGTGCTTTCCTTTGGAACCCAGAAAATGGCGAAAGAGGGGGCGATCGTGAGAAAGCTGCAGGCCGTGGAAGGGCTGGGAAGCGTTTCTGTGATCTGTTCGGATAAGACAGGAACACTGACGCAGAATAAGATGACGGTCGAGTATTATTATATGAATGGAAAGCGGATTCCCGCGGCGGAGATTTCTGCTTCTGATGAGGAACACAGACGTCTGATGGAGTACAGTATGCTCTGCAATGATTCCCGGATAAATGAGGATGGAGAGATCGGTGATCCCACCGAGACCGCGCTGGTTCGTCTGGGAGAGCAGCAGGGAATTTCCGAGGATGAGTTAAGAGCAGAGGAACCCAGAATTTTCGAGATTCCTTTCGACAGCGACAGAAAGAGAATGTCCACGCTTCATCAGATAAAGGGTGAAGAAATCCTGGTGTCCAAGGGTGCGGCAGATGGGCTGCTTCCCCTTTCCTCCCGTCTGTGGGAGAACGGAAGAGAAATTCCCATGACGGAGGAACACCGCAGAAGTCTTCTGGAGGCTGTGGATGCATTTTCCAGAGAGGGACTCCGGGTGCTGGGCTTTGCTTTCCGTCCTGCGAAGGAAGAGGAAGAACGCTCTGAGAAAATGGAGCAGGATTTCTGTTTCCTGGGACTGATCGCTATGATGGATCCGCCCAGAGTGGAGTCTGCGGAAGCAGTTGCCCGCTGTAAGGAAGCAGGGATCCGTCCGGTGATGATCACCGGAGATCACAAGGTTACGGCGGCGGCTATCGCGAAACGGATCGGAATCCTGGAGGATGAATCTGAGGCCTGCGAGGGCGCTGTGCTGGACGGCATGGATGATGAGCAGCTGAAAGACTTTGTGGAAGGCATTTCCGTTTATGCCCGTGTTTCGCCGGAGCATAAGATCCGGATCGTTAAAGCATGGCAGGAAAAGGGAAATGTGGTTTCCATGACCGGTGATGGTGTGAATGACGCCCCTGCTCTGAAACAGGCGGATATCGGTGTCGCCATGGGTATCACGGGAAGCGAAGTGTCAAAGGATGCCGCTTCCATGGTTCTGACAGATGATAACTTCGCGACCATTGTGAAGGCAGTGGAAAATGGGCGGAATATCTATGCGAACATCAAGCGTTCGATTCAGTTTTTGCTTTCCGGAAATTTTGGAGCAATTCTGGCTGTGCTGTACGCTTCGATTCTGGCGCTTCCTCTTCCTTTTGCGCCGGTTCACCTGCTGTTTATCAATCTTCTGACAGACAGCCTTCCTGCTATCGCCCTGGGTCTGGAACCCCACACCCATGAGGTGATGAAGGAAAAACCGAGACCTGCAGGAGAAAATATCCTCTCTCGTTCCTTCCTGCTTTCTGTGGGAACGGAAGGTCTCTGTGTGGCAGTTACCACGATGATCGCATTCTATATTGGACTGAATCAGGGCGGCGCGCTGCTGGCCAGCACGATGGCTTTCGGTACGCTGTGTACCGCCAGACTGGTTCATGGCTATAACTGTAAGGCAGACAGACCGGTGCTCTTTACCAGAAGATTTTTTGATAACTGGTATCTGCAGGGTGCATTCCTGGCAGGCCTTCTGCTGATCACCGCAGTTCTCACTGTTCCGTTCCTTCACGGGATCTTCCAGGTACAGACGCTGAATCTTGCTCAGCTGTTTACTGTATACGGACTGGCGCTGGTGAATCTGCCGGTGGTTCAGCTGCTGAAAAAGCTGCGTACAAGAAAATAAAGAACAGAAAGCCAAAAAAGAAATCTCCTGCGGGAGGTTTCTTTTTTTAGCGGGAAAAGCTATAATTTGAGACAGAAAAAGAAAGAGAGTGTAAAACGTATGATTTTTGAAAGCCATGCACATTATGATGATGAGGCCTTTGATGAAGACAGGGAAGAATTGCTGGAGGGACTGCGGGAAGCAGGCGTGGGGAAGGTGATCAATGTCTCTGCCAGTGTGGAGGGAATGGAATCTTCCCTGGCACTGGCAGGGAAATATCCTTTTATTTATGCGGCAGTGGGAGTGCATCCCGACGGAGTGGGGGAGATGGACGGGAAGGTGATCGCCCGTATGCACAGTCTGGCCAGGGATCCGAAAACGGTGGCCATCGGTGAGATTGGCCTTGATTATTACTGGGATAAAGAAAACCATGAGGTGCAGAAAAAGTGGTTCAGGGAGCAGCTGGGGGTAGCCCGGGAAGAGAAGCTTCCTTTTATCATTCACAGCCGGGAAGCGGCGGCGGATACCCTGGAGCTGATGAAAGAAGAGCGGGCTGGTGAGATCGGAGGAGTGATCCACTGCTTTTCCTATGGGGTGGAGATGGCCCGGGAGTATCTGAACATGGGGCTTTCCCTGGGAGTTGGCGGCGTTCTTACTTTCAAAAATGCCCGGAAATTAAAAGAGGTGGTGGAGTATGCTCCTCTCTCTTCTCTGCTTCTGGAAACAGACAGTCCCTATCTTGCGCCGGTTCCCTATCGGGGAAAGCGGAACTGTTCCGGCTATCTTTCTTATGTGGCGGATGCCATTGCCGGGATCAAGGGAATTTCCCGGGAGGAGGTCATTGAGATCACAGAGCGGAATGCGTACCGGCTTTTTTCCAAAGTAAAAGAACTCCATTGACTTTCAATATACCGATTGGTATAATGAAAAAAAGGAGAGAAGCTATGGACAATCGGGAAGCAATTTTGAGTGAAGCGCTCCATCTTTTTTATGTCCGGGGATACGACGCGGTGGGGGTTCAGGAGATTGTGGATGCGGCAGGGGTCACCAAGCCTACGCTGTACTATTATTTCGGGAGCAAGAAAGGGCTTCTGGAAACTCTTTTGAGCACCCGGTGTCAGGAACTGGAGGAGGAACTAAAGACGGCGGCGGAGGGAGGAAAAGATCTGCCGTCCGTGCTCTATCAGATAGCCAGAGGGTATTTTGATTTTGCCTGCAGAAACAGGGAATTTTATCTTTTTATGCTGGGGCTGTTTTATTCGGGCAGGGAAAGTGACGGGTATCAGGCGGTCAATCCTCTGATCGAGCGGTACTATCAGCAGATTGTGGGGATTTTTGAGAAATTTTCTCATCAGCTGGGGAACATGAGAGGCCGGCAGAGAGAGTTTGCAGTGGGATTTATCGGGGTGATGGATCACCATTTTCTCATGGTCAGCCACAGCTGCCAGGGCGAGGTGGAGATCTCAGATGAGCAGACCCGCCAGATCGTAAACCAGTTTATGTACGGCATCTATTCCTGAGGAAAAGACGGAGGTTTTTATGGGAAAATGGTATGAAGAGGCGGTTTTTTATCATATGTACCCGCTGGGGATGACGGGTGCGCCTTTTGGAAACAGAGAAGAGACGACCGTTCACCGGTTTGAGGAACTGAAAAAGTGGCTGCCCCACATAGAGGAGCTGGGCTGTACGGCAGTCTATATCGGGCCGCTGTTTGAATCTTCCACCCACGGTTATGATACCAGAGATTATAAGCAGGTAGACCGGAGACTGGGGGACAACGGGGATTTCAGAAATTTTGTGCGGGAAGCGCACAGAAGGAAGATAAAAGTTGTGGTGGACGGAGTGTTTAACCACACCGGGAGAGAATTTTTTGCTTTTGAAGATATAAAGAAAAACAGAGAGCAGTCGCCTTACTGCAATTGGTATAAAGGGGTATGGTTTGGAGGAAATAACTGTTATAACGATGGATTTTCCTATGAGAGCTGGCGGGGATGCAATGAGCTGGTGAAGTTAAATTTCTGGGAAAAAGCGGTGCAGGACTATCTTTTCGGGGTGATCGACTTCTGGATCGATACGTTTGACATTGACGGAATCCGGCTTGACTGCGCGGATCAGCTGGAGTTTTTCTTCATGGAGGAGATGAGAAGAAGGACGGAAGAGAAGAAGGTAGATTTCTGGCTGATGGGAGAGGTGATCCACGGGGATTACAGCCGGTGGGTTAATGCGAAGACCCTTCACTCCGTCACGAATTACGAACTGAGGAAAGGGCTTTACTCCGGGCATAACACGCACAATTACTTCGAAATCGCCCATACTATACGGCGCCAGTTCGGGGATCCCTGGGGAAATCGGGGGCTGTATGAGGGATGCCGGCTTTATACTTTTGCGGATAATCATGATGTGAACCGCCTGACCAGCGAACTGAATGTATTTGCGCACAGTTTTCCGGTGTATGCGCTGGTATATTTTCTTCCGGGAATCCCATCCGTCTATTACGGTTCAGAATTCGGCATTGAGGGAAAGAAAGAGGGACCGGATGACAGTCCGATGCGGCCGCGCCTGGAGCCGGAGCGGATCATTTCTGAGAATCCCCATCCGGATCTGACCGGCTGGATCAGGACGCTGGGCAGGATCCACGGGGAGAGCCGGGCGGCTGTTTACGGTGTGTATAAAGAGCTGGTTCTGACAAACTGCCAGTATGTCTTTGGCCGCATTCTGGATGAGGAAACGCTGATCGTTGCTGTGAATTGTGATGAGAACAGCGGAGCGGAACTGGAAGTTTCCGTGCCGGCGGAAGGTATGGAGTATGAAGATGCCGTGACCGGGGAAGTGTATGCAGCTGCAGATGGAAGACTCCGGATCGGACTGGAGGCGGCAGGCTGCCGTATTTTCAGAGGCAGGAAAGAAGGAGAGAGGGTATGAAAGAAAAATATGTATTCGGGGAACTGGATCAATACCTGTTCGGACAGGGAACCCATTATGATATTTACAGGAAACTGGGCGCTCATGCAGTGACCAGAAACAGAAAAAAAGGCGTATATTTTGCGGTGTGGGCGCCTAATGCCAAGGCGGTGTCCGTGGTTGGGGATTTCAATGGATGGGACAGGGAACAGGCGCCCATGAAGCGGGTGGGAGCGATCGGAGTCTATGAGACATTTATTCCGGGGGTGAAGCCGGGAGATCTCTACAAATTCTGCATTGAGACGGGAGACGGAAGAGAACTTTACAAGGCAGATCCCTATGCAGTGAGCGCGGAACTGCGCCCGGGGACAGCGTCTAAAGTGGCGGATATTTCCGGATTTAAGTGGGGAGATGCCCGGTGGATGGAAGCGAGAAAAGAGTGGGATCACAAAAAGCAGCCCATGTCCATCTATGAAGTTCATCCGGGATCCTGGCGGAAACATCCTTCCAGTGAGGGAAATCCGGATGGTTTCTACAGTTACCGGGAGCTGGCCCATGCGCTTACGGATTACGTAAAGCAGATGGGATATACCCATGTGGAACTTATGGGGATTGCCGAGCATCCTTTTGACGGCTCCTGGGGATATCAGGTGACCGGCTATTATGCGCCTACTTCCCGCTATGGAAAACCGGAAGATTTCAAATATCTGGTAAACTATCTGCACAAGAATAAGATCGGAGTGATCCTGGACTGGGTTCCGGCTCATTTTCCCAAGGATGCCCACGGGCTGGCAGAATTCGACGGAACCTGTATTTATGAACATCAGGATCCGCGTCAGGGCGAACACCCGGACTGGGGAACCAAGATTTTTAATTACGGGAAGCCGGAGGTGAAGAACTTCCTTCTGGCCAATGCGCTTTACTGGGTGGAGGAGTTTCATGTGGACGGCCTCCGGGTGGATGCGGTGGCGTCTATGCTCTATCTGGATTACGGGAAGCAGGATGGCCAGTGGGTGGCCAACAAATACGGCGGAAATCAGAACCTGGAAGCGATTGAATTCTTCAAGCATTTAAATTCCTGTCTGCTGGGGAGAAATCCGGGGGCGGTGATGATCGCGGAAGAATCTACAGCCTGGCCGAAGGTGACCGGGAAGGTGGAGGATGACGGACTGGGATTTTCTCTGAAATGGAATATGGGCTGGATGCATGATTTCTTGGAGTATATGAAGCTGGATCCCTATTTTCGGAAGTACAATCATCATAAGATGACTTTTTCCATGACGTATGCCTACAGTGAAAATTATGTGCTGGTGCTGTCTCACGATGAGGTGGTTCATCTGAAATGTTCCATGATCAATAAAATGCCGGGTTATCTGGATGAAAAGTTTGAGAATCTGAAGGCGGGCTACGGCTATATGGCAGGTCATCCGGGCAAGAAGCTGCTTTTCATGGGGCAGGAATTCGGCCAGCTGCAGGAGTGGAGTGAGGCCAGAGAACTGGACTGGTATCTTCTTCAGGAGGAGAAGCACCAGAAGCTGCAGGATTTTGTCCGGGATATGCTGCATCTGTATAAGAAATATCCGGCGCTCTACGGAGGAGACGGCGATCCGGAGGCTTTTCAGTGGATCAATGCCAATGACGGAGACAGGAGCATTTTCAGCTTTGTGCGGTATTCTCCCACAGGCAGAAATCATCTGCTCTTTGTATGCAACTATACGCCGCTGGAACGGAAGGATTACCGGGTCGGAGTCCCCAGACGCAAGCAGTATCAGCTGATCCTGAACAGTGCGGATCCCATGTACGGCGGTACGTATCACCGGGAGCAGCTTATCTACAAGGCGGAGAAGAAAGAGTGTGATGGGCAGACGTATTCCATCGGATATGAGCTGCCGCCCTTAAGTGTATCAGTCTTTAAGTTTTAATTTGTAGAAAATGCAGAAATTTGACAATACCCCTTGACGCGGGAGGCAAAAAGGGGTATTGTTGTGCATGACAAAAGAATAGCCAGTTTCTCTTATTCAGAGTGGTGGAGGTACATAGGACCTGTGAAGCCACGGCAACCCCGCGGAGCGGAAGGTGCCAACCTGAGCGAGTGTAATCGAACAATAAGGGGATTTGATAGAAAACAGATTATTAAGTCCGCTTATCAGAAGCGGGCTTTTTCTATGGTCAGAAAAATACAAAGGAGAGAATCAAATGGAAAAATTACTGTTTACTTCAGAATCTGTAACAGAAGGCCATCCGGATAAAATCTGCGATGCCATTTCTGACGCTGTGCTGGACGCTCTGATGGAGCAGGATCCTATGAGCCGTGTGGCCTGTGAGACAGCAATTACAACAGGCCTGGTGCTGGTTATGGGGGAGATCACTACCAGCGCTTATGTAGATATTCAGAAGATTGTCCGCGATACAGTCCGCGAGATCGGATATACCAGGGGAAAATACGGATTTGATGCGGATAACTGCGGTGTGATCACTGCGATCGATGAGCAGTCGGCAGATATTGCCCTGGGTGTGGACAAGGCGCTGGAGGCAAAGGAACATTCCATGACTGACGAGGAGCTGGGAGCGATCGGAGCAGGAGATCAGGGAATGATGTTCGGTTATGCCACAAATGAGACGGAAGAGTATATGCCCTATCCCATTGCCCTGGCTCATAAGCTGGCCCGCCGCCTGACTGAGGTGAGAAAGAACGGAACCCTGCCCTATCTGCGTCCTGATGGAAAGAGCCAGGTTACCGTAGAGTATGACGAGGCAGGAAAACCGGTGCGTCTGGATGCGGTAGTCCTTTCTACCCAGCATGATCCGGATGTGACGCAGGAGCAGATCCATGCAGATGTGAAGAAGTACATTTTTGACGAGGTTCTGCCTGCAGATATGGTGGATGCAGATACGAAATTCTTTGTTAATCCTACCGGCCGTTTTGTAATCGGCGGACCTCACGGGGACAGCGGAGTGACAGGAAGAAAAATTATCGTAGATACCTACGGCGGAATGGCGCGTCACGGCGGCGGAGCATTCTCCGGGAAAGACTGCACCAAGGTGGATCGTTCTGCAGCTTACGCAGCCCGTTATGCGGCTAAAAATATCGTAGCGGCAGGACTGGCAGACAAGTGTGAGATCCAGCTGTCCTATGCGATCGGTGTGGCGAATCCCACCTCTATCCGTGTGGAGACTTTTGGAACCGGAAAGGTATCTGACAGCAGACTGGTGGAGATCGTAAGAGAGAACTTCGATATGCGTCCGGCAGGAATTATCAAGATGCTGGATCTGCGCCGCCCGATCTACAAGCAGACTGCGGCATATGGCCATTTCGGAAGAAACGATCTGGATCTTCCCTGGGAGAAGCTGGATAAGGCAGAGGATCTGAAGAAATATTTATAAGAACAGAATGCGGGTGTGCCAGAACGGCGCTGCCCGCATTTTTTGCGTATCCCGGGGCAATATGATAAACTGAAAGGAAAGCGGAGGGAAGGAGAAAAAATATGCAGGAAAATCGGGTGCTGCTGGTGGAGGATGATCCGGCGATCGTGGAGAATCTGACAGCATTTTTAAAGGGAGAAGGCTTTCGGATCACAGCTGTGGATGGGCAGCAGAAAGCCATGGAGAAGCTGGAGGAAGAAGTTTTTGACCTGGCGCTTCTTGATGTGTCGCTGGCACAGGGGAATGGTTATGCCGTGTGTGCGGCGATCAAGGCGGAGAGGGATCTTCCTGTAATCTTCCTTACCGCCTCCGGGGATGAGTACAGTGTGATCACCGGACTGGATATGGGAGCAGATGATTATGTCAGCAAGCCCTTCCGGCCGCGGGAGCTGGCGGCACGGATGAAGATGGTGCTGCGGCGCTGCGGGAAGACACAGCAGGTTTTGAGAATTGGTGAGCTGGCGGTGGACACGGCCCGGGGACAGGTGACGCGCCGGGGAGAAGAACTTTTTCTGTCTGCTCTTGAATACAGGCTTCTTCTGGTATTTTTAAACCACAGGGGAATGCTTCTGACCAGAGCGGCGCTTCTGGAGGAAATCTGGGATGTGGCAGGAGAATATGTAAATGATAATACGCTGACGGTTTATATTAAAAGGCTGCGTGAAAAAATCGAGGAGGATCCCCAGAATCCGCAGATTATAAAAACGGTGCGGGGAATGGGGTATAAGATGGAATGAGAGAACTGTGGAGAAACAGAGAAGTCAGAATTCAGGCCGGTCTGTGGCTGGCAGCGGGGATTCTTCTGGGGACGGCGGGATTTTGCCTGAACCGGGCAGCCGGGGGGATGGCTGTGGCAGTCTGGGCGGTGCTGACTGTGCTGAACTGGGGGAATGTAATCCGGCGTTATCGGGAGATCCGCCGCCTGAGCGAGGAGACGGACCGGATTCTTCACGGCGAAGAACGGCTGGAATTGGAAGAATGCAGGGAAGGAGATCTGGCGGTTCTCAGGGATGAGATCTACAAGATGACCGTCCGGCTGCGAGAACAAAAAGACAGGCTGGAGGAAGATAAAAAGTATCTGGCAGATTCCCTGGCAGACATTTCTCACCAGATCAGGACACCCCTGACCTCTCTCAATCTGACGGTGTCGATGCTGCAGCAGGAAGAGATGGGCGGACAGAGGCAGAGGGTGCTTCTGAGGGAGATGAAAAAGCTTCTGGGCCGGGTGGAGTGGCTGGTGGAAAGCCTGCTGAAGTTGTCCAAACTGGATGCGGGAAGCATTCCGTTTCACTTGGAGCAGATCGAACTGGAAGGCTTTTTAAGGCAGGCGGCGGAACCGCTGGAGATTCCTCTTGAACTTAGGGGGCAGAGTCTTCTTTTTGATGTGGAGGAGGGAAGTTTTCTGGGAGACAGGACATGGACGCAGGAGGCAGTCCTGAATGTGCTGAAAAACTGCATGGAGCATAATCCGACAGGAGGTACTCTTAGGATCTCAGGGCGAGAAAATCCGCTTTATGCGGAGATTACGATAGAAGATGAGGGACCGGGGATCGACCCGGAGGATCTGCCGCATCTTTTTGAGCGTTTTTACCGGGGAAAACAGGCGGCTGAGGGGAGTTTTGGAATAGGGCTGGCGCTGGCAAGGGCAATCCTGATCCGGGAGAATGGGACGATTTCGGCTTCCGGCAGACCGGGAAAAGGAAGCTGCTTCTCCATCCGGATCTACAAGGGAACTGTGTGAAAGTGACGGAACTGTCACAGAAAAGTCATGCGGGTGTCATCTGGGAATGCTATGCTCAGAGCATAAGGAGGCAGAACAGATGGAAATTTTAAGAGTAGAAGATTTGTGCAGAACTTACGGGGAAGGTGAAAATGCAGTAAAAGCGCTGGATCACGTATCTTTCTCGGTAAAAAAAGGAGAGTTTGCGGCGATTGTGGGGGTTTCCGGCTCGGGAAAGTCCACGCTGCTTCATCTCATCGGGGGAGTGGACCGGCCTACCTCCGGAAAAATATATGTGGATGGAAAGGATGTCTATACGCAGAATGAAGAGGAACTGGCCATTTTCCGCCGCCGCCAGGTGGGACTGATCTACCAGTTTTATAATCTGATCCCGGTGCTGAATGTAAGGGAAAATATGACGCTTCCCGTGCTGATGGATGGGAGAAAGGTAAATGAAGAGCGTCTGGAAGAACTTCTGGAAGTTCTGAAGTTAAAGGGAAGGGAGGAACATCTCCCCAACCAGCTGTCCGGAGGACAGCAGCAGAGGGTGTCGATCGGAAGGGCATTGATGAACGGGCCGGCGCTGGTGCTGGCGGATGAGCCCACCGGGAACCTGGATTCAAAGAACAGCCAGGAGATCATGCGTCTTCTGCGCCTCTCCCATGAGAAATATCACCAGACGCTGATCGTTATTACCCATGATGAAAATATCGCCCTTCAGGCAGATCATATCCTGGCGCTGGAAGATGGCCGGATTATCAGGGATGAGGTGATCCGGCGATGAATATTTTTTCTGAGATTACGAAAAGGACGATGAAACAGAACCGGTCCCGCACCGTTGTAACCATGATCGGTGTTCTGCTCTCCACAGCGATGGTTACAGCAGTTACTTCTTTTGGAGCCAGCATTCAGCAGTATCTGGCGGAAAGCAGTATCCGGCAGGAAGGAAACTGGCACGGGGTGGTAAGCGGGATTTCAGAAAAACTGGCGGAGGAGATAAGGGAAGATGAACGGCTGTCTATGACGGCGGAGGCCGTCCGGCTTGGAACAGCTGCCTGCAGTGAGCTGGAAGAGAACGGGATAGAGAACGGTCTGGTTCTGGAGAGTTATTCGGAAGACTTTTTTGAGAACGTTCCTGTGGAACTGCAGGAAGGAAGGCTTCCGGAGAATGAAGATGAAATTCTGCTGCCGGAATATATAAACAGCGGCCTGCCGGCGGACAGACAGATCCTGACAGGGGATTCGCTTGAGCTTCAGCTGGAGACGGGGGAAAAGACCTGCAGAGTTACCGGCTTTTATACAAATTCTGTCTGGACCTCGTATGATGAGGAGCGCGCGTCTTACGCTATTCTGGGTCCGGGGGCGGATGAGGGGATAAGCCGGAGAATTATTTTCCGCATGAAGAATATGCGTAAGACGTGTTCCTATGTCGAGGAGATCAAAGATAAGCTGGCAGAAGAGGCGCCGGGCGGTTCGGCGGCCGTTCATGATGATCTGCTTCAGTGGTATGGGATCGGAGATAACAGAAATCTGATGATTGTGCTGGTTTCTCTGATGGTCATCGTGATCGGACTGATCATGGTGGGATCCGTCTCTCTGATTTACAATGCTTTCTCTATTTCTCTCAGGGAGCGGACCCGCCAGTTTGGACTTTTAAGTTCTGTGGGCGCCACGAAAAAGCAGCTGAAAAAAGCACTGAACTATGAAGCGCGTTCGGTCTGTATTCTGGGAATTCCGCTGGGGATCCTTTCCGGACTTCTGGGAATCGGAATTACGCTTCGATTCATCGGTCCGCTGATGGCCAGATGGATCCATGGAGAGGATGGGGGAGAGATTTCTCTGAAAATATCCTGGGCGGCAGTGCTGGCGGCGGTTCTGATCGCGTGGATAACGGTGAAGCTGTCTGTCTGGATCCCGGCCAGAAGGTTAAAGCAGATCTCCCCCATGGAAGCGATACGCTCCAGCCGGGATATAAAGATCAGAAATACGAAGGTGGGTTCCGGAGGGCTGGCCGGGAGGCTCTTTGGGCTGGAAGGGATGCTGGCGTCGAAAAATTATCGCAGGGACAGGAAAAAATATCGTACGACCGTAGTTTCTCTGACCCTGAGCATTGTCCTTTTCGTGACGGCGGGATCCTTTGTCCAGTATCTGACTGCGGCGGGGGATGAAGTATTTCGGAGTACAGATATGGATATCTGGCTCTCTCTTTCCGATCTGGTTTCCGGTTCAGGTGAGGAGCAGAAAGAGAAAGCGATGGAAGAACTAAAGCAGATTGAGGGAATATCAGAAATACGTCCGGCGGACCACCTGTCCATGTCGGCGGTATTTCCCCGGGAGCTTCTGCAGGAAGCTGAGGTTATGTACGGCGAGGAATGTTCGGATGGAAGGAGGCTCTTTGGCTGTCATATAAATATCCTTCCGGATGAGCAGTTCCTGGAGTACGCCGAAAGCGTAGGAGAAAAGGGAGAAGATTATATCGGGCAGGACCGTCTGAAGGGGATTTGTGCAGATACCGTGCGCAGTGTGGATCAGGAAACTTCCCAGTATAAGAACCAGACGCTTCTGGATATTCCGGAAGGCTATGAGATGGAATGTGGAATAGAGCAGATGACAGAGGATTATGTGGCGACGGGAGTACTGGAAAATTCTTTTTTGATTCAGATTGAAAAGAAGACGGATCAGCTGCCCCGGGAGAGTACGGTGAGCTATTTTAGCGCCAGCATTTCTGTAACGGTGCCGGAGAGCGCTTATGAGACTTTTGCAGGAGGCGGTGAGAGAGAACGATTCAGCCGGGATATCTATCTGAAGACAGAGGACCGCAAAGCAGTGATCCGGGAACTGACAGAGAAGAGAACGGACGCTTCTTCCGCCTTCTACCAGTGCGGCTATTATGACCTGAAAGCAGATTATGAGCAGGATCAGAGCATCATTCTGGTGATACGTGTTCTGACCGGGGGATTTGTTGCGCTGATGTCCCTGGTGGCGGTAGCGAATATTTTTAATACCATTTCCACGAATCTGTTTCTGCGCAGGAGAGAGTTTGCCATGCTGCGCTCTGCCGGTATGACCCAGAAAGGATTCCGGCGGATGATGGGCTGTGAGTGTCTGATTTATGGGATTCGTTCCATTTGTTATGGAGTTCTGATTTCAGCGGGAACCAGTTTTCTTGTATATCGGAGCACTTCTTTTGGAGTGAGTTATCGATTTACACTGCCCTGGCTGTACTGGGGGATTTCGGCAGCAGCGGTGCTGGTGGTTGTGGCAGCCACCATGCTTTACAGTATGAAAAAAATGAAGGGAGATAATGTGATCGAGATTCTGAAGCAGTCTTAACAGAGAGCAGGGGTATCCGGTGTGATGCAAAGCAGGGGTGAATGTTTAGAAACTTTTTAGAAAAGTCTTCTTTTGTTTACGTGAAAAAGGGTAGTGGCTATGCTATAATAGTACACAGTAAGGCATGGAGAGGACGTTTCTATGAAGTTAAGGACAAGGATTATCGTATCGTTTTTCGCAATCATTCTGGTTCCCCTGCTGCTCTCTGCCGTTTCACTGGTTGCGTTTGCTCAGCATCAATTAAATATTCTTGAGGAACAGTATGGGATTGAGGATGCTACTTATACCATGCTCAACAGTTCTGCGCTTCTGGGTCAGATGACAAAGGAGACTTTTGAAAATATTCAGACGATGGCGAGGACATCTCCGGAACAGCTGGAAGATACAGAACAGCTGGAGCAGCTGAACGACCGCCTGGCAAGGCAGAATTCCTATCTTCTGGTGAGAAAGGGCGACGAGATCTACTACTGTGGTTCCCAGGAAGACGGAGAGATGATATTTTCAGAACTGCCCAGGTACGGAGATTTTCTGGCGGGATCAGATAAGGGACTGTATATCGGAGGGGAAGATCAGGCTCTGGTAAAACAGGTGGATTTCCGGTTTGCAGATGATTCCCGGGGAAGTACGTTTATCGTGACCCGGGCGGATGCGGTGATTCCTCAGGTGAGGAGTCTGACTGCAAATATGCTTCTGGTGGTGGTGCTGATCCTGGTGGTCACAAGCCTGTGTCTGTGCGTGTGGACCTACCGGGGAGTAATCGCTCCGCTGAATCTTCTGAAGAAAGCAACGAATAATATCAAAGAAGGCAATCTGGACTTCGTGGTGGAAGGCTGTGATGTGGTGGAGATCAATGATCTGTGCCAGGATTTTGAAGAAATGCGGCAGCGGCTGAAGGCTTCCACGGAGGAGAAGGTGAAGTTTGACAAGGAGAATAAAGAACTGATCAGCAATATCGCCCACGACTTGAAGACACCTATCACTGCGGTGAAAGGGTATGCGGAAGGGCTGATGGACGGTGTGGCCAATACGCCGGAGAAGCGGGAGCGCTATATCAAGACAATCTACAATAAGGCGAATGAAATGGATCGGCTGATCAATGAACTGACAGTATACTCCAAGATTGACACCAATCGTATTCCCTATACGTTCAGCAAGGTTCCGGTCACAGAGTATTTTAATGACTGTGCGGAAGAACTGGCGATGGAGCTGGAGTCCAAGGGGGTTGAGCTGAATTATCTGAATTACGTGGCGGATGATGTGAAGGTGATCGCTGACGTGGAGCAGATTACCAGGGTGATCAACAATATTGTGAGCAATTCTCTGAAATACATGAATAAGGCGAAGGGTGTGATCAACCTTCGGGTAAGAGATGTGGGAGACTTCATTCAGGTAGAGATTGAAGATAACGGAAAGGGGATCGCTCAGAAGGATCTGGTCAATATTTTTGAACGCTTTTACCGGACGGATGCTTCCCGCAACTCCAGCAAGGGAGGAAGCGGCATTGGTCTGTCTATCGTAAAGAAGATCATGGAGGATCATGGCGGAAAAGTATGGGCCACCAGCAAGGAAAATATTGGCACAGTGATGTATTTTGTGCTTAGAAAATATCAGGAGGTACCGGTAAATGAGTAGAATACTGATCATTGAGGATGAGACGGAGATCGCGGATCTGGAACGGGATTATCTGGAATTGTCCGGATTTGAAGTGGAGACGGAGCATCAGGGGGATGTGGGGCTGAAAAGAGCGCTCACAGAAGAGTTTGATCTGTTTATTCTGGATCTGATGCTGCCGGGAATGGATGGATTTGAGATATGCCGGGAGATCCGGAGAAGTAAAAATACGCCGATCCTGATGGTGTCTGCCAAGAAGGACGATATAGACAAGATCAGGGGGCTGGGTCTGGGAGCGGATGATTACATTACAAAGCCGTTTTCGCCCAGTGAACTGGTAGCCAGGGTGAAGGCGCATCTGGCGCGTTATGAGCGTCTGATCGGGAGCGGGCTGCAGGAAAATGATATTATTGAGATCCGCGGGCTGAAGATAGATAAGACGGCCCGGAGGGTCTGGGTGAACGGGGAAGAGAAGAATTTCACAACGAAGGAATTCGATCTTCTGGCATTTCTGGCGCAGAACCCCAACCGGGTGTTTACGAAAGATGAACTGTTCAAGGAAATCTGGGATATGGAATCCATCGGAGATATTGCTACGGTGACGGTCCATATCAAGAAGATCCGGGAAAAGATCGAGTTTAATACGGCAAAACCTCAGTATATTGAGACAATCTGGGGAGTGGGGTATCGGTTTAAAGTGTAAGAAAGAATCAAAAAATATGGGCGGAGGCAACGAGAATGAAGAAAATTTCTTTGAAAAGTTTTTGCTTGGCCTTAGCAGCCTCTATTGATTATTCAAGTGTCAATTCTGTATCTTTAGCGAAGGATTATATAATAAAGTAAAAGACACATTTTTATAAAGACAGGCAGAGCCCTGGGGGTATTCCCCCGGGGCTCTGCCTGTTTCAGTCCGTATTCTTTTTGTCATTTCAAATTTATTTCCCAAATTGCCAGCCCGTTCTGGTTTGTGTAAGATATATAAAAAAATAAAAAACAAATATTAAAATTGCATAAATGAGAGCATGTGATATTGGACTAAATATACAAAAATAGAAAGATATATGCGGAGATATTGACAAAATATTACTATAGATGTAAGGTATATGTAAATGAAAGCGCTTACAGAAAATGTAAAGGAGAATGAAAAATGAAAATTGCACTCATTAATGAAAACAGTCAGGCGGGAAAAAATGAACTGATTTTTGAGACGCTGAAAAAAGTGACGGAGCCTATGGGACATACGGTTTTTAATTACGGACGGTATTCGGAAGAAGACGGCAATCAGAGAAGTTATGTGCAGGCAGGTCTTCTGGCAGGAATTCTTCTGAATTCCGGTGCAGCTGATTTTGTGATCACCGGATGCGGAACAGGAATGGGAGCTATGTTAGCCTGCAATGCTTTCCCCAACGTATTCTGCGGATTTGCGGAAGAACCTCTGGACGGCTACCTGTTTTCTCAGGTAAATGCAGGGAATGCGATTGCAATGCCTTTTGCAAAAGGGTTTGGATGGGGCAGTGAAGTGAAGCTGCGTTATCTGTTTGAGCGCCTTTTTGAGGAGGAGCCGGGCGGAGGATTTCCCAAAGAATGGGCTGCTGCGGAGAAGAGAAATAAGGGAATCCTGGAGGATGTTAAAAAAGTAACCTGCAAAGATATGACTGCCATCTTAAAAGAAATTGACCGGGACTTCCTGAAAGAAACGCTGGCTCCGGAAGGAACAAAGGAGCAGCTGTTTGAAAATGCCCGGGATCAGGAAATGATGGACTGTATCAGAGAACTGCTGAAATAAGAAACCGGAAAATCCGGCGTGCGGAGGGGTAAGATGAACGGAAGAGCAAAAACGATAATAAAAAAGGGCGTGGCGGGGGTGTCAGCCCTGGCAATTCTTTTGGCGGGAACTTTTTTTGGAACGACGCCTGCAAAGGCGGAGGAAGCGGAGTACACGATCAAGATCGCGAACAGCAATGCTCCCTTTACTAATATTGACGGACAGAATGTAATTGATACGGTAAATGCAGGATGTTTTGCCTTTAAGAATTATGTAGAACAGAATTCCGGCGGGCGGATCAAAGTAGAGATCTATGATTCAGGAGTTCTGGGAGGAAGTTCAGAGGGCTTGAGCCAGTGCATGCAGAATGTGGTGCAGGCCTGTGTGACGGGAGACGGAGAACTTTCCACTCTGTATCCCAAACTGCAGGTGCTCTGTGTTCCCTATCTTTTTGATGACCGGACACAGTTTTATGATATGCTGGATTCGGAATTTATGGCATCCCTGTTTAATGACATGAGAAATCAGCTGGGAATTCGGCTTCTGGCTTCTTCGGACAACGGCGGGTTCCGGAGCATTTCCAACAATGTGCGTCCTATCCGGACGGCAGATGACCTGAAAGGGCTGAAGATCCGGTCGATGGAGATTCCGGCGTATACCACAATGCTGGAATCTATGGGAGCTGTGGCAACTCCGATTGCCTGGGCAGAGTTATATACTTCTCTGCAGACGGGCGTGGTAGACGGGCAGGAAAATCCGCCGGCTAACGTGCTGAATGGTTCTCTTCAGGAAGTTCAGAAATATTATACACTGGATCAGCATTCGATTTCCTCTCTGGTGCTGATGATGAACGAGGACTTCTATCAGTCTCTGCCGGCAGATCTGCAGCAGGTTGTAGACAGAGGAGGACGCCTGGCACAGGAGTCCATGCGAGGTGCAAACTGTGCAAATGAAGAGCTGGCTCTGCAGGCGCTGCAGGATTCCGATATGGAAGTATACATTCCCACGGCTGAAGAAAAGGAAACCTTTAAAGAAGCTGCGCAGGAGCCTGTTCTGGAGTGGCTCCGGGGTGAGATCGGAAGCGAATATGCGGATGAATTTATGGCGGCTGTCGAGGGTGTGAAAAAAGGAGAGGGAATCCTTACCTCCGAAGAAAAAGTGATGGAGCAGCAGCAGACCGGTTCAGGCACGCAGGGGAATACGATCGTTGTGGGAGCCTGCATTGTAGCGGTATTCTCCGTACTGTTTGGTATCTTTACAGTTGTGAGAACGAAGAGAAAGGGTGAAGCAGATGAAAAATAAGACGAAGCGGAATCTTTTTCAGGAATATATGGATTTTATTGATCGGATTGTGAAATGGCTCTGCATTGGCCTGATGCTCTTTATGCTGATTGTGGTGCTGTTCCAGGTGATCAGCAGAAAGATTCCCTTTATCGGTTCCTTTTCCTGGACGGAGGAGCTGGCCCGTTATCTGATGCTCTGGCTTGTTTTTCTGGGGTCCAGCCACATTGCGAAAGCGTCCTCTTATATCAGGGTAACCTTTCTGGTAGAGAAGCTTTCTGCAAAGATGCAAAAGGTGCTGAATATTATTACGAAGGTTCTGATCCTTCTCACATCCGGATACTTTGCCTGGAACTGCTTTATGGTATTTACCACGACGGCTGTGCGGGAAGTATCTCCGGCAATGCAGATTTCCATGCAGATCCCCAGGCTGTCCCTGGTGATCGGATTTACACTGGTATTTTTCCAGGCGCTGGCGTCCGGCGGACTGATGTTGCTGCCCAGTGAAGAAGAGGAGGAGGGAGTATGACTACATTTTTATTTTCCATCGCGCTGTTGATCCTTTTGATTTTTATAGGTGTGCCGGTAGCGTATTCCATGGGTCTTTCCTCGATTCTGTATATCATACTGGTGGATCCTTCTTACCTTCAGATTTTGCCGGTACGAACTATGACAGGAGTAAACTCCTTTATCCTGATGTCTATCCCGTTCTTTATGCTGGCGGCTGAGATTATGGTGAAAACGGATATTTCGAGAAAATTATTTGCTTTTGCGCGATTATTTATCGGGAGATTCCGGGGAGGCCTTGCTTTTGTAAATGTTGTTGCCAGTACGATTTTCGGAAGTATTTCCGGTTCTGCCATCGGTGATATGACGGGACTGGGAGCGATTGAAATTGATGAGATGGAGAAAGAGGGCTATGACAAAGATTTTGCGATCGCACTTTCTGCTGCGTCCAGCCTCCAGTCTCCGCTGATTCCGCCCAGCACGACGGCTATGGTCTATGCGGGCTGTGTGACGATTTCCACAGGAGCGCTTCTGCTGGGAGGACTGGGGCCCGGTCTTCTGATCGGCCTGTCTCAGATCGTATATATTCTTCTGATCCGGAAAAAGAGAAATTTCCCCAAGGATGAGAGAGTATATGTGGCCGGAGAGAAAAAGAAGATTGTCCGGGACGGACTGGTAGCTCTGGTTCTGCCGCTGATCATTCTGGGCGGCATTTTGAGCGGAGCCTGTACGGCGACAGAGGCAGCTGCCCTGGCAGTGGCTTACGCACTGTTTCTGGGATTTGCGGTTTACAGGAATATGACGCTTCGTTCCCTGAAGGATGTGCTGTGGTCTACCTGTAAGACAGTGGCAAACATTTTCATGATCGTAGCATTTGCCAATGCCTTTTCCTGGGTTGCGGGAATGGAACAGATTCCGGATCAGCTGGCGGCGATGCTGGAGAGGATTTCCACGAATCCCATCGTACTTCTTTTGATTGTGAATGTATTTTACATATTGGTGGGAATGGTTATGGATGTGGGTGCGGCCATTATCCTCTTTGCGCCGATCCTGGCTCCGGTTATGCTCAAGGTTGGTGTGGATCCGGTTCATTTTGCCGTGCTGACCATCGTAAACCTGAGCATGGGTGTGCTTACACCGCCGGTGGGCCTGGTTCTCTTCTCTGCCTGCAGTGTGGGCAAGCGGCCCTTTGATAAAGTAGTGAAGGCATTTAAACCCTTCCTTGTAATTGACGCCATTATTTTGCTCCTGCTGATCGTATTCCCGGTTCTTACCACCGGAATCCCGTCCCTGTTCGGATTTATGTAAGGTGTGAATTGGATTTTTTTCAGCAAGAATTCATTGAAAAGAAAAAATACTTGGTGTACACTAAAAACAGTATAGAGGGTGTAAGTAAGGTGGAAACTGAGTATGAAAGAGAAAAAAACTATTTATGATGTAGCCCGGGATGCGGGCGTGAGCATTGCGACAGTATCCCGGGTGATCAATGGGAAAGGATATGTAAGCGAGGACCCCCGCCGGCGCGTGGAAGAGGCCTGTGAGGATTATCATCCCCTGGCATCCGCCCGGGAGATCCAGTCGCGGAAATCCAACACGATAGGGATCATTACCAATCATCAGACGGACTACTTTTTTATGAATGAGACCTTTTTGAATGCCCTGAGGGCAATCGCGGAGGTGACGAAAAACAGGGGCTACCGGCTGATGTTTGAGATCACAAACGAAAAGGAAGAAGTCTGCAATCTCTACCATGAACAAAAGGTAGACGGTATGATTATCCTGGGCGGAAACAGGGGAGGAGAACTGATCGCGACCCTGGAAGAAAAAGAAATTCCCTTCGTCCTTGTGGGCGACTGCAAGGAATTGGCTACGGTCAGTCAGGTAGAGATCAATGACCGGCAGGCAGTCTGTGAGGCGGTTCGCTATCTGATCGGACTGGGACACAGGAAGATAGGCATTATCACAGGATCTCTTCAGTATGCTTCCGGCATTAACCGGCTGGAGGGGTACAGAGAAGCTCTGGCAGAGGCGGGCATTCCCATACGGGAGGAATACATCGAGTGCTGTGACGGGATGACTGATGTAAAGGTGGAAAATCTGACGAAGAAGCTTCTGTACCTTCCGGATCGCATCACCGCCCTGGTGGCATTTAATGATATGGTGGCGGTATCTGCCTATAAGGCGGCGAAGGAGATCGGGATCGAGGTGGGGAAAGATCTGTCGGTAATCGGATTTGATGATGACCGGATTGCCAGTTATATCACCCCACCGCTGACTACCATCTGGCAGCCCAGCTATGAAAAAGGAGAGCGGGCAGCAAGAATCCTTCTGGATGCGCTGGAGGAGAAGAGACTCCCGAGAGAACGGGAGGAATTAAAATGTATTATGATATACAGGGATTCCTGTGTGGATATCAGACAGGAAAAGCAGGAAAAACGCTGAGGCGTTTTTTCTTTCCCCTGTATGTAAGCGCTAACATAATTATCAGAAAACAGTAAAAAGAAAGGAAATGAAGAATATGAAGCTGAATGATTTAACCGGAAAAAAAGCGATCGTGACGGGAGCTGCCCAGGGACTCAGCTGTGGAATGGCAGAGGGTCTGATGGAAGCGGGAGCAGAAGTCTGCATTATGGATATTAATCCGAAGGCGCCTGAAGTTGCGGAATCATACAGAAAAAAAGGGTATGCCTGCTCTGCCGTTGTGACGGATCTTGGAAATGACGAGACCCGGGAAGCGGCTTTTGAGAAAGCTGTGGAGCAGCTGGGAGGACATCTGGATATTCTGGTCAACGGCGCCGGAGTACAGAGAAGATATCCCAGCGAGGAGTTCCCCTTAAAGGAATGGGATTTCGTCATGAACGTGAATCTGCGGAGTGTATTTGCCCTCTGTCAGCTGGCAGGCAGAACTTTTATGAAACAGGAGAGCAGGGGAAAAATCATCAACATTGCTTCTATGCTGGCCTTCTTTGGCGGTTATACGGTTCCGGCTTACGCAGCGTCAAAAGGCGGTGTGGCACAGCTGACCAAGGCCCTGTGCAATGAGTGGGCAGAGAAAGGGATTAATGTAAATGCTCTGGCGCCGGGATACATGGCAACGGAAATGAATACCGCGCTCCTTGATCCGGCAAATCCCAGAAATGCAGCGATCACCAACCGGATTCCCAATAAGAAGTGGGGAACACCGGAAGATATGAAAGGACCGGTGGTATGGCTGGCTTCTGACGCTTCGGATTATATTAACGGAGCGGTGATTCCGGTGGACGGCGGTTATCTGGTGCGCTAGGGGAGGAAAGAAAATGAAGGTTATCATTACAGACTGTGATCATGATAATATAGAGATTGAGAAGAAAATCTTTGCAGATGCAGGGATTGAGATGGAACTGAAACAGGCCATTACAGAAGAGGAAGTGATCCGCGAGTGTCAGGATGGAGATATTTTTATCGTCCAGTATGCGAAGATCACAGACCGGGTGATGGAACATTGTCCCAGACTGCGTTATGTGGTGCGTTACGGTGTGGGCGTTGATACGATTGATATTGCGGCAGCCACAAAACGGGGAATTCAGGTGGGAAATGTGCCGGATTACGGCATGAATGAGGTGGCGGATCATGCGATCGCCCTGGCGCTTTCCCTGACGCGGAAGGTGACGGAGATGAACCGGATTACAAAGCAGGAGGTCTGGGACTACACAAGGGCAATCCCGGTGCACCGTTTTTCCGAGATGACGGTGGGCGTGATCGGGCTGGGGCGGATTGGAAGAAATTTCGCAGAGAAAATGCACAGCCTTGGATTCCGGGTGATCGGGACAGACCCCTATTTTAAAGAAACAGAGGAGACGAAGAGATATGTGCAGGCAGCGGATCTTGATACAGTGATCCGGGAGGCGGATATTTTATCTGTTCACTGTCCGGCGGAAGGAAATCAGAATCTGATTAACAGGGATGTTTTTGCCCGAATGAAAAATACAGCAGTCGTGATCAACGTGGCCCGGGGCGGAATCATTAATGAAGAGGATCTTGACTGGGCGCTGGAACAAAAGGAGATCGGCGGAGCAGGTCTGGACTGTATGACGGGAGAGCCGGTATCGAAGGACTGTCCGCTGTTCCGGCATGAAAACCTGATCGTAACCCCTCATATGGCCTGGTATTCAGAAGAAGCGGCCCGGGAACTGAAACGCAAGGTTGCGGAAGAGGCAGTGCGGTTTGCGAACGGAAAGGCGATCCATTATCCGATTAACCGGCTGGAGCAGGAGGAAAGAAAATGAATCTGACAGAGAGGATACGTACCCTGGGGATTGTTCCAGTCGTGCGGCTGGACAGGGCAGAAGACGCTCCGGGACTGGCGAAGGTGCTCTGTGAGGGCGGACTTCCCTGCGCGGAAGTCACATTCCGGACGGAAGCGGCGGAAGAGGGGATCCGCCTGATGAAGAAAGTGTGCCCGGATCTTCTGATCGGAGCCGGAACTGTTCTTTCCATCGAGCAGGTGGACCGGGCGGTGCGCGCCGGGGCAGAGTTTATTGTGAGTCCCGGGTTTAATCCGGAAGTGGTGGGATATTGCGTGGAACAAAAGATTCCGGTATTTCCGGGATGCTCAAGCCCCAGTGATATAGAGCAGGCAATAAAATTTCAGCTTAAAACGGTGAAGATCTTCCCGGCAGAGGCAATTGGAGGACTGAAAATGATCCGGGCACTGGCCGGCCCCTATGGCCAGATGGAATTTATGCCCACCGGCGGAATTGGGAAAGAGAATATCCGGGAGTATCTGTCGTATGACAAAATCCTTGCCTGCGGCGGAACCTGGATGGTTCCTCCGGATCTGATAAGAGAAGGCAATTTTGCGAAGATCCGGGAGCTGACAGAGGAAGCGGTTCATGCGATGCTGGATTTCCGGCTGGCCCATGTGGGGATTAACTGTGCGGATGAAACTCAGGCCAAAAAGACGGCGGAGACTTTTGAACAGCTGTTTGGCTTTGGTGCAGAGGAAAATCCGTCGTCCATTTTTTCCGGAAGCTATGTGGAAAATCTGAAGACGCCGTATCTTGGAACAAAAGGGCATATTGCGGTAGGAGTCTCTTCCGTGGAAAGAGGCAGGGCATATCTGGAGCGCAAGGGTGCGGAATTTCTGGAGGAAAGCGCGGTTTACCGGAAGGATGGGAAAATGCAGGCGATCTATCTGAAAGAGGAGATCGGCGGTTTTGCAGTGCACCTGGTGAGAAATCCGGAAAGTCTGAAGAAGTGAGGCAGAGATGGGAAATGTGATTTTATTTGGGGAACCGATGGCTCTTCTGATTGCGGAGGAGACCGGACCCCTGGAAAAGGTGGAACATTTTACCCGGGCACTTTCCGGGGCAGAGGTAAATGTGGCGATCGGCCTGACAAGGCTTGGCCACCGGGCAGAATACCTGACCCGGCTGGGGGAAGATCCCTTCGGATATTATATTGCAGATACGCTCGAAAAGAACGGGATTGGAACGGAGCGGATCACCTATGATCCGGTATACCGTACCGGGATCCAGCTGAAAAACAGAGTGACAGACGGAAGTGATCCGTATGCCCCCTACTATCGGAAGGGATCGGCAGCTTCCCGGATTTCTGCAGAGGAGATTGAAAAACTGGATCTGACAGGCGTAGATCTTGTGCACCTTACCGGGATTCCGCCGGCGCTTTCCGGGACGGCAAGGGAAGCCTCCTTCTGCCTGGCCAGGAGAGCAAAGGAAGCAGGGATACGGATTACCTTTGACCCGAATCTTCGCCCGGCGCTCTGGGAAAATGAAGAGACGATGCGGCAGGTTCTCAATGAACTGGCGGGTTATGCGGATCTGGTGCTTCCGGGAATCGAGGAATGTCAGACTCTCTGCGGAACGGGGGATCCTGAACTGGCCGCACAGTTTTATCAGGAGAAAGGCGTGCAGACCGTTGTTGTAAAAGAAGGTGCGAAAGGCGCCTTTGTAAAGGATCGGGAGAACAGTTTCCGGGTTCCGGGATTTCCGGTGGAAAAGGTGATCGATACGGTGGGAGCGGGAGACGGCTTTGCCGCAGGTGTGATCAGCGGGCTGCTGGAAGGAAAGTCTGTGGAAGAGAGCGTGCGGCGCGGAAATGCAATAGGAGCCCTTCAGGTAATGAATATCAGTGATAATGAAGGGCTGCCGGACAGAGAAGAACTGCGCCTGTTTATGGAAAAGAAATAGCGGGGCAGGAACAAGAAAGAAGCGGGACAGGCATCATTTGCTTATTCCGCTTCTTTCTTGTTGATTTACGCAAGAAAAAGAATGATGAGAAGGGGGGAGACGTGGTATAATGACGCAGAGGGATCAGTAATGAAGGAGAATGTTGATGAATCATATTTTTTATATTATGGGAAAGAGCGCATCCGGAAAGGATAGGATATACAGAGAACTTCTGAGGAATTTTGAGGGAAGGCTGGAAAAAATCGTGCTTTATACCACGCGTCCCATGCGGGAGGGGGAGAAGGACGGACGGGAATATTTTTTTGTGGATGAGGAGAGGTTCTGCCGTTTTCGGGAAGAAAAAAAACTGCTGGAGTCGAGAGCTTATACTACGGTTCACGGGGTGTGGAGATATTTTACTGCGGATGACGGGCAGATTGACCTGGACAGAAGTTCTTATCTTGCGATCGGCACGCTGGAATCGTATCTGCAGATGAAACAGTATTACCCGGAGGGGGTACTCTGCCCCATTTATGTGGAAGTGGAAGATGGAGAACGGCTTACCCGGGCGCTGGAGAGGGAGAAAAAAGAGGCATTTCCCCGCTATGCGGAACTGTGCCGCCGATTTCTGGCAGACTGTGAAGATTTTTCGGAAGAGAAGATCCGGGAGGCGGAGATTGAACGAAGATTTGAAAATGTGAATTTTCAGATTTGTTTGGCAGAGATTGAAAATTATATGCGGTCTGTGTTATACTAAATACAATGGAGTCGGAAGCAGCTGACTTCACAGGATCAGGGAGGCAGACGGGGTGCGGACATTTGACAGTGTGATTGGTCACAGAGAAATCATAGAACATCTGCAGAATGCGGTTCGGATGGGGAAGGTTTCCCATGCCTATCTGATTTCCGGGGAGGAAGGTTCGGGGAAAAAACTGCTGGCCGGGATCTTTGCAGCTGCGCTTCAGTGTGAAAGGGGCGGAACGGATCCCTGCGGGATCTGCTCTTCCTGTAAGAAAGCAGAAAGTGGAAACCATCCGGATATTATCCGGATCACCCATGAAAAACCATCGTCTATCGGCGTGGAGGAAATCCGCAATCAGCTGGTGGATGATGTGGCCATAAAGCCCTACAGCAGCCCGTATAAGATCTATGTGATTGACGAGGCGGAGAAACTGACGGTGCAGGCGCAGAATGCCATACTGAAGACCATAGAGGAGCCGCCGGCGTATGCGGTGATCCTGCTTCTGACCAGAAATGCAGAAGCACTGCTCCCTACAATAAGTTCAAGGTGTGTGAAACTAAAGCTGAAGGCGGTGAGTGACGCGATGATTAAAAATTATTTGATTGATACCTGCCATCTGCCGGATTATCAGGCGGAGATGGACGCGGCTTTTGCCCAGGGAAGCGTGGGAAAGGCGCAGAAAATAGCTACCTCTGAAGAATTTGCCAGGGTCAGGGAACATGCCCTTCGGATTGTGAAATATTCAAAAGACATGCCGATGCAGGAACTGGTGGAGACGATGAAGCGGCTGGCTCAGGAAAAAGAGACGATTTATGATTATCTGGATCTTTTCCTTCTGTGGTTCCGCGATGTTCTTCTTTTTAAGGCGACCTGGGAAGTGGATAATCTGGTCTTTAAACAGGAAATAAACGCAATTAAGGAACGGGCAAGCAGCAGCTCCTACGAGGGGCTGGAGGCCATTATCAAAGCGATCGAGAAGGCGAAGAGCCGTCTTCATGCGAATGTGAATTTTGATCTGACCATGGAGCTTCTGTTCCTGACGATTCGGGAGAATTAAAAATGGTAAAAATTATTGGAGTCCGGTTCCGGAATGTGGGAAAGGTATATTACTTTAATCCCAGGGACCTGAAGATAAAAGCGGGCGATCATGTGATCGTGGAGACTGCCCGCGGTGTGGAATATGGAACTGTCGTTCTGGGTCCGAAAGAGGTGGATGAGGGGAAGGTGGTGCAGCCGCTGAAGGATGTGATCCGCATTGCAACCCCCAAGGATGACAGCCGGGAAGAAAATAACCGGAAAAAGGAAAAGGAAGCCTTTCAGGTGTGTCAGCAGAAGATCCGGGCGCATCATCTGGAGATGAAGCTGATCGAGGCGGAATATACATTTGATAACAACAAGGTGCTGTTTTACTTTACGGCAGATGGCCGGATAGATTTCCGTGAACTGGTGAAGGATCTGGCATCTGTGTTTAAAACGAGAATTGAACTGCGCCAGATCGGGGTCCGGGATGAGACGAAGATTCTGGGAGGGATGGGGATCTGCGGACGGCCGCTGTGCTGTCATACGTATCTGTCCGAGTTCGCTCCGGTATCTATCAAGATGGCCAAGGAACAGAATCTTTCCCTGAATCCCACAAAGATTTCCGGTGTGTGCGGACGGCTGATGTGCTGCCTGAAAAACGAGCAGGAGACGTATGAATATCTGAATAAAAAGCTCCCCAACGTGGGAGATACGGTCACAACACCGGAAGGGATCCGGGGAGAAGTGACCAGTGTGAATGTACTCCGCCAGCTGGTGAAGGTGGTTGTGGATGTAAATGATGAGAAGGAGATTCAGGAATTTAAGGTGGAGGAACTTAAGTTCCGTCCCCGGCACGGGAAGAAGGAAAAAGTAAAACTTTCCAGAGAAGAGATGAAAGCGCTGGAGGCGCTGGAGAAAGAAAAATAGAGAGGACAGACCCGATGACAGTGGAATTATTGGAGGGAGAACGGCTGGATGATCTTCAGAACGGCTATCGCCTGATCCAGGATCCGAAGGATTTCTGTTATGGGATCGATGCGGTGCTTCTGGCCTGGTTTGCCAGAGTAAAACCCGGAGAAAACGTTCTGGATCTGGGAACAGGTTCCGGCGTTGTTCCTCTGCTTATGAAGGCGAGGACGGAAGGGAAACATTTTACCGGGCTCGAGATCCAGGAGAAGAGCGCAGCTATGGCCAGGCGGAGCGTGGCCTGGAATCATCTGGAACAGGATGTTTCTATTGTGACGGGAGATATAAAAGAAGCCGCCGGCCTGTTTGGCGCGGCTTCTTTTGATGTGGTGACCAGCAATCCGCCCTATATGACGGGCAGTCACGGTCTGATTAATCCACATCAGCCGAAAGCGATTGCCCGCCATGAGATTTTGTGTACCCTGGAGGATGTGATCTCCCAGGCGGCCAGACTTCTGACCAGCAATGGAAGATTCTACATGGTACACCGGCCGTTCCGCCTGGCGGAGATCATGGGAACTATGATGAAGTATCATCTGGAGCCGAAACGGATGCAGCTGGTGCATCCCTATATAGACCGGGAGCCGAACATGGTTCTGATCGAAGCGCTTCACGGCGGAAAGCCGAGGATAACGGTAGAGAAACCGCTGATCGTTTATGAGAGACCCGGGGTGTATACAAAGGATATTGAAGAGATTTACGCGCCGCGCCTGTAAAAGAGAGGAGAATGGTATGGAAGGAACGCTGTATCTGTGCGCCACTCCCATAGGGAATCTGGAGGATATTACCTTTCGCGTTCTGCGCACGCTGAAAGAAGTGGATCTGATCGCAGCGGAAGATACCCGGAACAGCATCAAACTTTTGAATCATTTTGAGATCAAAACCCCTATGACCAGCTATCATGAGTACAATAAAATAGAAAAAGGCAGGGAATTGGTAGAGAAACTGCGGCAGGGGATCAATATTGCCCTGATCACAGATGCAGGGACGCCCGGGATCTCAGATCCGGGGGAGGAGCTGGTGAAAATGTGTCATGAGGCGGGGATCCGGGTCACATCACTGCCCGGACCTGCAGCCTGCATCACGGCGCTTACTATGTCAGGACAGGCTACGCGCAGATTTGCTTTTGAGGCATTTCTTCCTTCGGAGAAAAAGGAGCGTCAGGCGGTTCTGGAAGAACTGAAAACAGAGACGAGGACAGTGATCCTCTATGAGGCGCCGCACCGTCTTGTGCGGACGCTGGAAGAGCTGCTGGGAGTGCTGGGAAACAGGAGAGTAACGGTCTGCAGGGAACTGACAAAGAAGCATGAGACTGCATTTCTCACTTCGCTTTCGGAAGCGGCAGCGCATTACCGGTCGGAGGAGCCCCGGGGCGAGTGTGTGATCGTGATCGAGGGGCGGAGCCGCCGGGAGATGACGGAAGAAAAGCAGAACAGCTGGCGGGATATGCCGCTGCAGGAACACATGGCTCTCTATGAGCGTCAGGGGATGGACCGGAAGAGTGCCATGAAGCAGGTGGCAAAGGACCGGGGTGTGTCCAAGCGGGAGATTTATCAGGAATTATTATAAAAAGCAATTGCATTTCAAAAAGAGGCACGTTATAATAGTAGCGAAGTTAAATGAAACAAAATTGATATAGATATTCTGAAAGGAGAGTTGGAAAATGAAAGTAACCAATATCAAGGATATAGAGAAATTTTTTAAAGTAATTGATTCCTGCAAGGGCAGAGTAGAACTGGTGACCGGAGAGGGCGACAGACTGAATCTGAAGTCCAAGCTGTCTCAGATGATCTCCCTGGCCAACGTATTTTCCAACGGAGAGATTCCGGAGCTGGAGCTGGTAGCTTACGAGAGAGAAGACATTGACAGACTGATGAACTTTATGATCAATGGCTAAGTTGCATGAGGAAAAAATAAGCAGGGGCGGCTGTACAGGGTACGGTCGCTCTTTCTTTGGATTGATCGGATGAAGAAAGGATGAGAAAAATGACTAAGATTGATATTATTTCCGGGTTTCTGGGAGCGGGCAAGACAACTTTGATTAAAAAACTTTTAAGTGAAGCTTTTAAAGGGCAGCAGGTGGTTCTGATTGAAAATGAGTTTGGTGAGATCGGCATTGACGGCGGTTTTCTGAAAGAGGCGGGCATCCAGATCCGTGAGATGAATTCCGGATGTATCTGCTGTTCGCTGGTGGGAGATTTCGGCGCTTCTTTAAAAGAAGTGATTGGCACCTATCATCCGGACCGTATTATCATTGAACCCTCCGGTGTGGGCAAGCTCTCCGATGTGATCCGGGCGGTTGAGGATGTAAAAGAGGACTGTGATCTGGAGCTTAACAGCTTTACCACAGTGGCTGATGTGACGAAGTGCAAAATGTATCTGAGAAATTTTGGAGAGTTTTTCAAAAACCAGCTGGAGTATGCCAATACGATTATCTTAAGCAGGATGGATAAAGCGTCTCAGGAAAAGACGGATAAGGCAGTGGAACTGATCCGGGAGATCAACAGAGATGCCAGTCTGATCACGACTCCGATCACGCAGCTGGACGGAGGGAAAATCCTGGAAGTGATGGAAAAGAGAACACAGTCTATTGAGGAGATGGAACTGCCCCATGAACACGGGCATCATCATGAGCATGAGCATCATCACGATGGGGAGTGCAGCTGCGGCCATGACCATCATCATGAGCATCATCACGACGGGGAGTGCAGCTGCGGCCATGACCATCATCACGATGGAGCGTGCAGCTGCGGCCATGACCATCACCATGAGCATGGACATCATCATGCAGATGAGGTGTTTACCAGCTGGGGACGGGAGACGGCCAGAAAATTTGAACGGACGGAACTGGAAAAAATGCTGGAAATGCTGGGAGACGGCGAGACTTTTGGCATGGTGCTGCGGGCAAAAGGGATTCTGGAAGGAACCGATGGGGCGTGGTACTATTTTGATATGGTTCCCGGAGAGGCGGAGATCCGCACCGGAGAGGCAGACTATACCGGCCGCCTCTGTGTGATCGGATCAGGACTGAAGGAAGAGGAACTGGAAAAGTTATTCGGACTGGCGTAAACGGCAGCGGAAAGATGGAGGAGAAAAATGCTGGATGAAGAAGTGAGAGTGGCCGTCTATGTGGTCACAGGCTTTCTGGAGAGTGGAAAGACAACCTTTTTAAATTATACCATGCGGCAAGATTATTTTCAGATTCCTGATACGACTCTGGTGATTACCACGGAAGAAGGGGAAGAGGAGTATGATAAGGAAGAACTGAAAAAATATAATACGGCAGTGGAAGTGATCGAGGAGGAAGAAGATCTCAATTTCGATACGCTGAAATACCTGGAAAAGCGGTATCATCCCGATCGGGTTCTGATCGAATTCAACCCGTTCTGGTCTCTGGGTAAGCTGGAGACTATGAAAATGCCGAGAGGCTGGGGAATCATCCAGGAGATCGTGACTGTGGATTCCAGCTGCTTTCAGATCTACATGAATAATATGAAATCACTGTTTGTAGAAATGGTAAGGAATGCAGATATGGTGATTTTTAACCGGGCTTCCCAGGAACTTCTGCTGGCCAATTTCCGCCGGAGCGTGAAGGTGGTAAACCAGGCGGCGGAGATCATCTTTGAGCAGGAAGGCGGCGGGATCATCGATATTTTTGAGGATCAGCTGCCTTATGACCTGGATCAGGAAGTAATTGACATTGCTCCGGAGGATTACGGGATCTGGTATGTGGATATGATGGATAATCTGGAGGATTATGTGGGGAAAACAGTGCGTTATTCCGGGCAGGTGTTGAAAAGCAGAGATCTGGAAGCAGGATTCTTTGTGCCGGGACGCATGGCCATGACCTGCTGCGCAGATGATACTCAGTTTATCGGATATGTGTGTAAATGGCCGGATTCCAAACGGCTGAAAATGGGTTCCTGGGTGACGGTTACGGCGAAAATTGCGGAGGAGTATATGGAAGTTTACCGGGATAAGGGACCGGTGCTTTATGCTTCTGAGGTGGTTCCGGCTGAAAAACCGGAACAGGAACTGGTATATTTTAACTAGATGGGAGTTTGACATGTTTTTGATCGCAGGCCTGGGAAATCCGGGAAAACAATATGAGAAAACCAAACATAATGTGGGATTTGATACGATAGATGAGCTGGCTGACGCCCATCGTGTGCCCTGCGGGGGAACACAGTGCCGTGCTATGTACGGAAAAGGAATGATAGGCGGACAGAAGGTGATTCTGGCCAAACCTCTTACGTATATGAACCTGAGCGGGGAAGCGCTCCGGGGACTGACCGATTACTATAAGATAGATCCGGAGACGGAACTGATCGTAGTTTATGATGATATCAGCCTGGCTCCCGGCCAGATCCGGGTGAGGAAAAAAGGAAGCGCCGGCGGGCATAATGGCATTAAGAATATCATTTCTCAGCTGGGAACGCAGAATTTTATCCGGGTTCGGGTAGGGATCGGGGAGAAGCCGCCGAAGTGGGATCTGGCGGATTATGTTCTGGCGCCGTTTCAGAAGGAGGAACGTCAGGCAGTAGACGAAGGGATCCGAAGGGCTGCGGAGGCGGTCTGTGTGATCCTGGAACAGGGAGCAGATGCGGCCATGAACTTATTTAACCAAAAACAGACAGTAAAGGAATAAAGAAAATGGATTCATTACTCCAACCGCTTCAGGGACTGGCGGAATTTGCGGAGGCAGAAGAGCTGCAGAAGGCAGGAAAAGGGCGGACGGCGATTTCCGGCTGTGTGGAATCCCAGAAGGCGCATCTGCTGGCAGGACTTCTGGGAGAGAAAACCGGTGCTCTGATTTTGGCGGAAAATGATTTAAAAGCAAAAGAGTTCTATGAGGACTTCCGGATGTATGATCCGGAAGTCCTGTTATACCCTGCCAAAGATCTGATGTTTTATCAGGCAGATATCCAGGGAAATCTTTTGACGAGACAGAGGATCCGGGTCCTGAAGGCGCTTCTGGAGCAGAAGAAGGTCCGGGTGATCACAAGTCTTGGCAGCTGTATGGAATATCTGATGCCCCTTGAGGATGTAAAGGGGGGGATTCTGACTTTTCGGAATGACAGTCAGGTAGATCTGGAACGCCTGAAGATCCAGCTGGTTGAGATGGGGTATGAGAGGGCGGCTCAGGTGGAGGCGTCAGGCCAGTTTTCTGTTCGTGGCGGGATTATTGATATTTTCCCGCTCACAGAAGAGAATCCCTGGCGGATTGAGCTGTGGGGAGATGAGATTGATTCGATCCGCAGTTTTGATGCCGAGAGCCAGCGGTCGATAGAAAATCTGGAGGAAATCTCTGTTTATCCGGCGGCAGAGCTGATCTTAAGCCGAAGACAGATCGAAGAAGGAATCCGGGAGATTGAGAAAGAAACCGGGGAATGCATAAAAAAATTCCGGGAAGAGTTTCTCACAGAGGAAGGTGCGCGGCTGAAGAGAAATCTGGAGGAGTTAAAAGATCAGCTTCAGGAATTTGAAAATTTTGCCGGAGCAGAGCATTATATCCACTATTTCTGTAAGAAGACAGCTTCTTTCCTTGACTATTTCCCGGAGGATACAAAGATTTATCTGGATGAACCGGCCAGGATCCTGGAAAATGCAGGGGCCATGGAGGAAGAATTCCGGGAAAGCATGGTGCATCGCCTGGAGAAAGGGTATGTGCTCCCGGGTCAGACGAAACTTCTCCGCAGTTATAAAGAGGTGGTGTATCAGCTGGATAAGCGGGGGTGCGTCAGTCTCTCCACGCTGGAACCCCGTCTGGAAGGCTGGCCGGCAGCGAGTCATCTGCAGGTGACGGCCCGGTCTGTCAATGGCTATAACAACAGCTTTGACCTGCTGGTGAAAGATTTAAAACAGTGGAAGAAGGCCGGGTATCGGGTGGTTCTTCTTTCCGGTTCCAGAACACGGGCAGCCAGGCTGGCAGAAGATCTGCGTCAGGAAGGATTAAACAGTTTCATCAGTGAAGATCCGGCCCGGGTGATCCAGCCGGGAGAGATCCTGGTACGTTTCGGCCATGCACACCGTGGATTCGAGTATCCTCTCATTAAATTTGTGGTGATCGCAGAGAGTGATATTTTCGGAAAAGAGAAAAAGAGGCGGAAAAAAAGGACGGAGTACAGCGGACAGAAGATTCAGAGCTTTTCGGATCTGTCTGTGGGCGACTATGTGGTGCATGAAAATCACGGTCTGGGGGTCTACCGGGGCATTGAGAAAGTGACGGTAGACCGGGTAGTCAAAGATTATATGAAGATCGAATATGCGGGGGGCAGCAACCTGTATATTCTGGCTACCCAGCTGGATGCCCTGCAGAAATATGCGGGAGCAGATGCGAAAAAGCCGAAACTGAACAAACTGGGCGGTCAGGAATGGAAGAAGACCCGTACCCGGGTGAAGGGGGCGGTGCAGAATATTGCAAAAGATCTGGTGGCTCTTTATGCGGCCAGGCAGGATCAGGACGGCTTTGTCTACGGACCGGATACCGTATGGCAGAAAGAGTTTGAGGAGATGTTTCCTTTTGAGGAGACGGAAGATCAGCTGATGGCCATTGACGCGGTGAAAAGAGATATGGAAAGCCATAAGATCATGGACCGCCTGGTCTGCGGAGATGTGGGATTTGGAAAGACCGAGATTGCCATCCGTGCGGCGTTTAAGGCGGTGCAGGAAAATAAACAGGTGGTTTATCTGGTTCCAACTACGATCCTGGCTCAGCAGCATTATAATACGTTTGTGCAGCGGATGAAGGAATTTCCGGTGCGGGTCGATCTTCTCTGCCGTTTTCGGACTGCGGCGGAACAGAAAAAAACGATAGAAGATCTGAAAAAAGGCTGGGTAGACATCATAGTGGGAACGCACAGGGTTCTTTCAAAGGATGTGCAGTTTAAAGATCTGGGTCTTCTTATCATTGATGAAGAACAGCGTTTCGGTGTCAAACATAAGGAGAAGATAAAGGAACTGCGGAAGAATATCGATGTTCTCACACTGACAGCGACTCCGATTCCCAGAACCCTTCATATGAGCCTGATCGGAATCCGGGATATGAGTGTGCTGGAGGAGGCGCCCATGGACCGGATTCCGATTCAGACTTACGTGATGGAATATCAGGAGGAGATGGTCCGGGAGGCGATCAGCCGGGAAATGGCCCGGGGAGGACAGGTATATTATGTATATAACCGGGTGAATGATATTGATGAGGTGACAAACAGGATTGCGAAGCTGGTTCCGGAAGCCAACGTTGCCTTTGCTCACGGGCAGATGAGCGAGCGTCAGCTGGAGAAAATCATGTATCATTTCATCAACGGGGAAATTGATGTGCTGGTATCTACCACCATTATTGAGACGGGACTTGACATTTCTAATGTAAATACGATTATTATTCACGATGCAGATCAGATGGGACTTTCTCAGCTGTATCAGCTGCGGGGCCGGGTGGGGCGTTCAAACCGGACGGCTTACGCCTTTCTGATGTACCGGAGAAATAAAATGCTCAAGGAAGTGGCGGAGAAGAGGCTTCATGCGATCCGGGAATTTACGGATCTGGGAAGTGGATTCAAGATCGCCATGCGGGACCTGGAGATCCGGGGAGCCGGAAACCTTCTGGGCGCCGAACAGCATGGACACATGGAGGCGGTGGGGTATGATCTTTACTGCAAGATGCTCAATGAGGCGGTGAAAGAGGCGAAGGGGATCCGGCAGCAGGAGGATTTTGAGACGACGATAGATCTGAATGTGGACGCCTATATTCCGGAAAAATATATTCCCAACGAATTTCAGAAGCTGGATATCTATAAGCGGATCGCCGGGATTGAAAATGATGAGGAATACGAAGATATGCTGGAGGAACTGATGGATCGATTCGGAGAGCCCTCCAGGGCGGTGCAGAATCTTCTGGCAGTAGCTTCTCTGAAGGCTCTGGCGCATACTCTTTATTTTACGGAAGTCAAGCAGATGGGAGAAGAACTGCGCTTTACCATGCATGAGAGGGCGCAGATCAACCCCGCGGTAATTCCGCTGATGCTGAAATATTACGGGGATCAGCTTACGTTTCGCCCGGACGCCGCGCCCTGGTTTTTGTACCGGCCAGGGAAGAAAAAGGTAAAAGAGGTGCTCCCGGTTCTGGAAAAGACGCGGGAATTTCTGGAGACCATGCGGGATCTGGAGAAAGATCTTCCGCATCAGGAATAAAAGAACAAAACGGATGGAAATTTTCGGATTCAGGATGAAGATTTTCATCCGTTTTAAGTTTCTTTGGCTGGATTTCAGCAGAGATTTTTTTTGTAAAATAAAAAATATTTCCTTTTTATAGAAAATATTGAAAAATATTTTTCTTTATGATATAGTCGGATTAGGAAAAGTCCGGAGGAAAAATATGCAAAGTGACAGAGATCTTATTTTACAGATTCAGGCAAATTATAATCAGCTGACCAAGGCGGAAAAGAAGGTGGCAGATTACGTTGTCTGCAATCAGGAAAAAATCCCCTACATGTCAATTACAGATCTGGCAGATGCCTGTGAGGTGGGGGATACCAGCGTGTACCGCTTCTGCAGAACGATGGAGCTTCAGGGGTATCAGGAATTTAAGATGCAGCTTTCCCTGAGTCTGGCATCAAAGAAGGAGGAAGACAGGGGGGGAGAAAAGGAAGCGGTTGAACTGCCGGAACAGCTTATGCAGATTCATATGAGTGCGATCCGGGAATCTTATAAACTTCTGGATCAGAAAGTGATCGAAAAAACAGTTGCCATGATCGAGGCAGCGCGCAGAGTTTTCTTCTTTGGAATTGGAGACAGTCTTTTGATTGCGGAAGAGGCAAGAAATAAATTTTTGCGTATCACCGGGAAAGTTTCCTGTATCACAGATCCGCATATGCAGTCTATGGCAGCTGCGACTGCCACAAAGGAGGATCTGATTATCATTATTTCTTATTCCGGAGCGACAAAAGACAGCATTCATGTGGCTCAGGAAGCGAAGAAAGCAGGGGCAGGGATTGCCTGCATTACCCGGTTCAGAAAATCGCCGCTGACCGTTTACAGTGATGCGACACTGCTTTGCGGCGCAAATGAATCTCCGCTGGATGGAGGTTCTATGGCTGTGAGGATGGGGCAGCTTTACCTGATCGATGTGCTTTATCAGGAGTACTATTATAAAAATCAAAAGGAATGTGAGGAAAACAGGCGGAAAACAACGAGAGCAGTTGTAGAAAAACTATATTAAAAAATCAGAAATCAAGAAGGAGAGGGAAAGATTATGGATGAAAAAGTATTGCAGGTAAAAGGAAAACTGATCGTTTCCTGCCAGGCGCTGCCGCACGAACCGCTGCATTCTTCTTTTATTATGGGAAGAATGGCCAGGGCAGCGGCAGAGGGAGGCGCCAGAGGGATCCGCGCAAACACGAAGGAAGATATTGCCGAGATTAAAACGCAGGTGGATCTTCCGGTGATCGGGATTGTAAAAAGGGATTATGAAGACAGCAAGATTTATATCACGCCCACAATGAAAGAGATTGAGGAACTGATGGAGGTAAAACCGGAGATTATTGCGCTGGATGCCACCAGTGCCCTTCGTCCTGGCGGAAAAACCCTGGATGAGTTTTTCCGGGAGGTAAAAGAAAAATATCCGGAACAGCTTTTTATGGCGGACTGTTCCACTGTGGAGGAAGCGCTCCATGCAGATGAACTGGGGTTTGATTTTATAGGTACGACTCTTGTGGGATATACGGACCAGAGCCGGCATCTGAAGATTGAAAATAATGATTTTGAGATTATCCGTGAGATCCTTGCCAAAGCAAAGCATCCGGTGATTGCGGAGGGAAATATCAACACTCCGGAAAAAGCAAAGCGGGTGATTGAGCTGGGGTGCTACAGTGTGGTTGTGGGGTCTATTATTACCAGACCGCAGCTGATCACGAAATCTTTTGCACAGGTTCTTGAGTGAGTCTTGTTGAAGGAAGGCTGCTGCTGGGATGGAAGAAAGAGGTGGCAAGTTGAAAAATTATATAAGTATAGATATTGGCGGTACTGCCATTAAATATGGTATCATCTCTGAAGACGGAAGGATTCAGAAAAAGGAGAAGATGGATACGGAAGCCTGGAAGGGCGGTCCGGCTATTCTGGAGAAGGTGACTGCAGTGGCAGAACAGTTGCGGGAAGAGTGGAATCCTTCCGGGATCTGCATTTCTACGGCGGGAATGGTGGATGTGGAGAGAGGGGAAATTTTTTATGCGGCTCCTCTGATCCCCGATTATGCAGGAACCCGGTTTAAAGAAGTGCTGGAGAGACGCTTTTCCCTTCCCTGTGAGGTGGAAAATGATGTAAACTGTGCCGGTCTGGCGGAAAGTATTTCAGGAGCAGCAAAAGGAGCTTCTCCGGCTCTCTGTCTGACGATTGGCACAGGCATCGGCGGCTGTATTCTGATCGACGGGAAGGTGTTTCACGGATACAGCAACAGTGCCTGTGAAGTGGGATATATGCATATGGACGGCAGTGATTTTCAGACGCTGGGAGCTGCCAGTATTCTCACAAAGAAGGTGGCCGCCCGCAAGGGGGAAACCGAAGAGAAGTGGGACGGCATCGCCGTCTTTGACGGGGCAGAGAAAGGGGATAAGATCTGCGTGGAGGCGATCGATGAGATGGCAGAGGTGCTGGGCAGAGGAATCGCAAATATCTGCTTTGTCATCAATCCTGAAGTGGTCGTACTGGGCGGCGGGATTATGGCTCAGGAAGCGTATCTGAAGGAGAGGATTGAGACAGCGCTTAAAAAAAATCTTGTGGCAAGCATGGCAGAAAAGACCCGGCTGGAATTTGCACGGCATAAAAATGACGCGGGAATGCTGGGAGCATTTTATCATTTTTGCGCCAGACAAAGGGAAAGAACCCGGAATCAAATATGAAAAAGAAAAATAGCTGCGCCCCCGGCGTCCTCGAAAAGAGGATGCCGGGGGCGTTTGTGGTTAGATTGAAAAATGCAAAATAATAAATGGTAAAAAATAAAATTAAATTGATTTATGCACTTTTTTGTGTTATAATTTTTAATCATAGGAACCGCTCTGGTTCCGGAACATTTCGGTCATTTCAAACATATCTGACAGTTCTGTCAAAATCCAAAGGGAATCATATGGGAGGTAACATGGGAAGGAAGGATAAGGTTTTAAAAGATTATTTCAGCGATCCGGAACGCTTCTGCGATTTTATAAACGGTGCGGTTTTTGATGGAAGCCAGATCCTGAGTGCGAAAGAGACCGCTTTACAGAACGGAGCGATGAGAAGCGGGAGAAAAAGGGAACCATGTCTGGAACGGACGAGGGACGTGATGATGGAGACAAACCGGCAGGGAAAGTATCTCATCTGCGCAGTGGAGAATCAGACGGAGATTCATTATGGTATGGTGGTGCGTACGATGCTTATGGATGCACTTGAATACAGCGGGCAGATGAAAAAGCTGCAAAAGCAGCATCGGGAAAAGAAAGATCTGAAGACAGCAGCGGAATATCTGTCGGGACTTTCGGAGGAGGACCGGCTAAAGCCGGTGCTGACGGTAGTTTTTTACTATGGCACAGAGCCCTGGGATCAGAACCTGCAGCTGCATCAGATGCTGGAGTTTCCGCCGGGACTGGAGAGGTATCGGGGCTGTTTTCCGGATTACCATCTAATTCTGATTCAGCCGGACAGCACGGATCCAAAGAAATTTCAGACGGAATGGAGGCTGATTTTTGCCCTGCTGAAGAGCAGGAGGGATCCGCAGAGATTTTCCCGGACCGTGGAGGAGCTGGGAGGTGAGGGAATCAGCCGGGAAGGGCTGATGACAGCGGCAGTATTGCTGGAAGATGAGAAATTATTGAAACTGGCAGAAGAAGAGAAGGAGGAACGGTTTATGGGATGTCAGGCACTGGATATGATACGGGAACAGGAATGGAAGGCAGGTCGGGAAATCGGAGAGAAAAAGGCAGAGGAACGCTTTTCCTGTTTGATCCGGAGGATGAAAGAGGATAATCGGTTGGAAGAGTTTGCAGAACTGGGGACTGATCCGGTGAAGAGGGAGGAGTGGATGAAGGAATATAGGATTTGAAATCTGCGAAAAAGTTTAGAAAAAATAGCCAAGCATGGGATCTCCATACTTGACTATTTTGAGAATGGTTTGAAACTGTGTTACATAACATTGGGAAGATGAATTACACCGGCTACTGCAAGGCAATATAGTGCAATCACAAAGGGTTTTCCCAGAAGAATGATAGTGGTAAACTTCTGCCAGGTCATGCGGGTCAAACCTGCGATGAAGCAGAGAACATCATCGGGTGCGGCGGGAAGAAAAATAGACGCGGCAAAAATTAAATCGAATTTGTTTCCCTTTTCCAGCCAGAGAATATATTTATCATAATTTTTTTCGCTGATCATCTTTTTTACCAGTCCTGTTCCGAAGCGACGGGCAAAGTAAAAAGCCAGTACAGAACCGATACACATTCCGGTATAGCTGTAGAGAAATCCGGGAAGAGGTCCAAAGACAATGGCACCTACGATACAGGTGACAAATCCCGGCAGGATGGGAATGACAACCTGAATGGCCTGAATAAAAATGAAAAATGCAGGTCCCCAGATTCCAGCCTGAGAGATAAAGGCAACCAGAGTATCGCGCGATTCAAAGATTCCCTGATGATAACCGTAAACAGCGAAAACGGCACACAGGATAAGAGTCAATACGGTTAAGCTGGTACTGATCAGCGCAATGTAATTTCTTTTTACGGTTTCCATTGGTGATTCCTCCTAAGGTATAAGTATTTCTTCGATAGAATTATCATACCTTAGAATGGTTAAAAACAGAAGAGGGAAAATCTTAAAAAATTCGGGGGAATTCTTGAGAAATTCTTAAGGGAAGTTTCCTGGAAAATAATAGCGGTTCAGAATTTAGAAAAAATACCTGTGCAGGTTTTTGCTTGCAAACACTGCACAGGTATTAAATAACGATAATTTTATCAGATCCGATTTACGCCGGTTTTCTTAGCAGCTTCAGCAACAGCTTCAGCAACAGCCTTGGCAACCCGCTTGTCGAAAGGATTCGGAATAATATAATCTGCATTCAGATCCTTTTCATCAATCAGATTTGCGATGGCGTAAGCGGCAGCAACTTTCATTTCATCGTTGATATCTTTTGCGCGGACATCAAGAGCACCGCGGAAGATTCCGGGGAATGCCAGAACGTTGTTGATCTGGTTGGGGAAATCGCTGCGGCCGGTACCAACAACGGCAGCACCTGCTTCTTTTGCCAGATCCGGCATAATTTCCGGAACCGGATTTGCCATGGGGAAGAGAATCGGGTTGGGAGCCATGGTTTTTACCATTTCGGGGGTTACAGTGCCGGGAGCAGAAACACCGATGAAGACATCAGCGCCCACCAGCATTTCAGCCAGAGTACCGCTCTTTTTATCCCGGTTGGTAATTTTAGCCATCTCAACCTTTTCTGCATTCAGACCATCGCGGCCTTCATAGATAGCACCGGTGCGGTCGCACATGATAACCTCTTTCAGCCCCAGGCTTACCAGCAGCTTGATAATAGCAATTCCGGCAGCGCCGGCACCGGAGGTGACAACGCGCACATCCTCGAGTTTTCTTCCGGTCAGTTTCAGAGCATTGATCAGGGCTGCAGCAGTTACGACAGCAGTACCGTGCTGATCGTCGTGGAAGATCGGAATATCGCAGCGCTCTTTCAATTTACGCTCGATCTCGAAGCAGCGGGGAGCGGAGATATCTTCCAGATTCACACCGCCAAAGCTTCCGGCCAGAAGTGCAACAGTATTTACGATTTCATCCACATCTTTGCTGCGAACACACAGCGGGAACGCATCTACATCACCAAAAGCTTTGAAAAGAGCACATTTACCTTCCATAACCGGCATACCGGCTTCCGGTCCGATGTCGCCCAGTCCCAGAACAGCAGTACCGTCGGTGACAACAGCAACCATGTTGTGACGGCGGGTATAGGTGTAGGACAGGTCCACATCTCTGGAAATTTCCAGGCAGGGCTCTGCAACGCCGGGGGTATAGGCCACAGACAGATCTTCGGGAGTTTCCATCTCGCAGCGGGTAACAACTTCAATCTTACCAGCCCAGTCTTTGTGTTTCTGCAGTGCAAATTCTTTTTTGTCCATTTTTTTACTCCTTTTTATAAATAATGATCGAGGCGCTGGGAATGAAAATAAGCAGCACCTGTTCCTTAAAAGGCTTAGTCGTTCAGAACGCTGTTCAGGAAATCGCGGAGCGTCTTGGCGGAAGCCTCAACAGCAGCACGTTCCTGATCGCTCATGGGGATGCTCATAACACGGGCGATACCGGTGCGGTTCAGTACACAGGGGAGGCTGACAGCAACATCTGCAAGTGCGCCGAAAGAAGAATCCAGTACGTGAGCAACCGGAAGGACAGAGTTCTCATCTGTCAGCAGGGCTTCTACGATACGGGAAGTAGTCATGGCGATGCCGTAGAAAGTAGCGCCCTTCAGGGAGATAACTTTTGCTCCGGAATCTTTGGCTTTCTGAGCGATGGTATCCTGATCCAGAACGATATTATTGCGGTTGATGAAGTCCAGGATCGGTTCTCCGCCAACGGCAGCAGAACTCCAGATTGCAACCTGGCTGTCGCCGTGCTCGCCCAGTACGTATGCGTTAATATCGCAGACATCTACTTTGCAGGCTTCGCTTAACAGATAGCGGAAACGGGCGGTATCCAGAGAGGTACCGGTACCGATTACGCGGTTTGCAGGCAGGCCGGAGGTCTGCTGTACGATATAGGTAGAGATATCTACCGGATTAGAAACAACAACGATCAGAGGGTTGTCAGCATAACGCATGATGTTCTCTGTGATGCTGCGGATAATTCCTACATTGATTTTTGCAAGATCCAGACGGGTCTGGCCGGGCTTACGGGCAACGCCGGCAGTGATGATGATTGCTTCTGCGTCAGCACATTCTTCATAACCGCCCATGCGGATACGGGACTGACGGGAAAAAGCGGTACCGTGAGCAATATCCAGTGCGCTTCCCTTTGCACGTTTTTCATTTAAATCGACCAGAACAATGTCGCTGGCCTGTCTGCGGAGCATGAGGGTATAGCCGATAGCCTCTCCAACATTTCCGGCACCAATTACTACGATTTTGCTTTTGATTGTAATTGCCATAATAAGTTCCTTTCTAGCCCTAGCTATAAATTTTTGCAGGCTTCCTGCGTGTCAAAATTTTAACGAAATGTTCATATACTATATTACTTGAAAAAAGGCGATTTGACAATTCTTTTTTTGAAAAAAGTGTGTAAAAATAGAGGTTTTTAGCTTGAAAAAAGCGTCGGCATATGTTATTTATAAAATATATTTATGAAAACTATTTTAAAAAAGCTGAGAGGACAGGTTTAAGTATGAGCAGCAAAAAGATGATAAGCAGTGAAATTAAAAGATTTAACCGTTCTAATATTTATCAGCAATTTTTATGTCATGAGGCACTGACAAAACAGAATCTGGTCTCAAACCTGCAGCTGTGTCTGCCGACTGTTGCCAAAAACATAGACGAACTGGTGGCAGACGGGCTTGTCAGGGAATCCGGATTGCAGGGACATACCGGAGGGAGAAGGGCGGTAATATATTCTCTGATAAAGGATGCAAAGGTGGCGCTGGGAATCGATGTTACCATGAACCATGTTACTGTTGTGGCGGTTGATCTGACAGGAGCAATTATTGCGTCTGAACGGCATCGAAAAAGATTTGAACCGACAGAAGAGTATTATGCTTATGTGGGAAGTACTCTGGAAGAACTGATCCGGAGTGCGGGGCTTAAGGAGGAACAGATTCTGGGAGTGGGAATCGGACTTCCGGCTTTGGTTGATAAGGACAGGAAGAGTATTTTTTACAGCAAGATCATCAATCTGAGCAAGACGACATCAGATGATTTCTCCCGGTTTATTCCGTACAAAATTGCTCTTTTTAATGACGCGAAAGCAGCAGCTTTTACAGAAATATGGTTAAACCGGAAGATAAAAAATACATTCTATATTTTGCTGAGCAATAACGTGGGAGGAGCCATTGTAATTGATGGATCTATTTACAGCGGGGATAATCAGCAGAGCGGGGAAGTAGGACACATCACTTTGGTTCCGGGGGGGCGCAAATGCTACTGTGGACAGTTGGGATGTGTGGATCCGTATCTGGCAGCAACAAACCTGTCAGATATGACGGACGGAAATCTGCAGGAATTCTTTGAACGGCTCAGAGCTGGAGAAAGAGAACTTGAAAAAACGTGGGACAGTTATCTGGATTACCTGGCTTCTACGGTTAATATAGTGCATTCCCTTATGGATTGTGATATTATCCTGGGAGGTTATGTCGGAGAGTATATTGATGTATATATGGATGAGCTGCGCCGCAGAACTGCAAAATTATATACATTTTCCAATGATACAGGTTATCTGAAAACGTGTGCCTACAAAAAGGAGTCTATCGCTGCCGGGGCTGCGTTGGAATTTATTGCGCGCTTTACAGATTCTATCTGAAGTTTTCGGGAGGAGATCATGGCAAAAGAAGCGAAGACAAATGCGATGCGTATGCTGGATAAAAATAAAGTGTCTTATGAGACTCTCAATTATGAGTGCGATGTTTTTATAGATGGACTGCACACAGCACAGAAAACAGGAGCGCCAGTTGAGCAATCGTTTAAAACGCTGGTGGCACAGGGGAAGAGCGGCCAGCATTATGTATTTGTGATTCCCATTGCTGAGGAAGTACAGCTAAAGCAGGCGGCGAAAGCGGTAGGAGAGAAGTCGGTGGAACTGATTCCCGTGAGAGATATTACAAAGGTGACAGGGTATGTCAGGGGAGGATGCAGTCCTCTGGGGATGAAAAAGCAGTTTCCTACAATTATCGATGAAAGTGCCCGGAGTTTTGATCAGATTTATGTGAGCGGAGGGAGGATTGGAATCAGTCTGAAATTGAATCCGGAAGAACTGGCTCGATTGATAGATGCGCAGTTCCGGAAAGTTTCTGCTTAAGAGAAAATATAATTTTTGCTTTATTTAAAATTTGTGAAACACATCAGAGAAAATGTCGAAAAAAGAAGACATTTTTTTCTGATGTGTTTTTTGTTAGATTTTTGAATGGCAAAATTGTAAAAAATGACGAAAATATCAAAAATAATTGACAAGTTATTGTGCTAGAGATATACTTTGATTATTGAAAAGTGATTTATAAAACCAAATATTAAAAATGATTTTGTAATGTAATTATAAAATAGATAAATGAAAACATTCCGTGTAAAAAGGAGGCATATATCTGTGAGTTATTTAATAGGATTAGATAATGGGGGCACTTCTACAAAAGCGGCAGTTTTTGACCTGAATGGAAAAGAGATTGCATCTGCGGGGAGACATACCCGGACGATCACTCCTAAACCGGGATATACAGAGCGGGATATGGAAGAATTGTGGAGAGCTAATTGTGCATGTATACAGGAAGCTGTCTCAAAAGCCGGGATTTCCGGAGAGGAAGTTCTTGGACTTGCCGTATGCGGACATGGAAAGGGGCTGTATCCCTGGGGAAAAGATGGACGGCCTGCCTGCAACGGAATTATTTCTACAGATAACAGAGCCTGGAAATATCCGGAAAAGTGGTATGAAACAGGTATCTATGAAGAGATTCATGATCAGATCTGTCAGGAATTGATGGCATGTCAGCAGGTATCGCTTCTGGCATGGATGAAAGATCACGAGAGAGAGATTTATGATAATATCCGTTATGTATTTTCTGTAAAAGATTATATTCGCTTCAGGCTGACCGGCGAGGCATTCAGTGAAGCCACAGATATATCCGGTTCCGGGCTTATGGATGTTAAGCATGCCAGATTTGACCGGGAGATTCTCGAGAAGCTGGGAATCGGTGAGGTCTATGAGAAACTGGCACCGCTGAAATATTCTTCTGATATATGCGGCAGGATTTGTAAAGAGGCTGCTGCGTTGACGGGACTTCCGGAAGGAACGCCTGTTGCGGGAGGGATGTTTGATATTGACGCCTGCGCAGTAGCGGCAGATATTACTTCGCCGGAGGAACTGGTAACGATAGCGGGAACCTGGAGTATTAATGAATTTATTTCAGAACAGCCGATTATGGACGGGAATATCGCTATGAATTCTCTTTTTGCGATTCCGGGTTATTATCTGGCAGAGGAGTGCAGTGCAACCTCTTCGGGAAATCTGGAGTGGTATCTGGAAAATTGTCTGGGGACCGGACAGGTGCCGGAGGGAGAAAATGTTTACGATTATGTAAATCGTCTGGTGGACAGCGTGAAACCGGAAGAGAGCGATGTGTATTATCTTCCCTTTCTGTACGGTTCAAATGCCCATCCGCTGGGGAAGGCAGCATTTGTGGGGCTTACTACATATCACGGGAAAGAGCATATGCTAAGGGCTGTATATGAAGGAGTTGCTTTTTCTCATAAAAGGCATATAGACAAGCTTCTGGCTTCCAGAAAGCCGCCGGAGGCGATTCGGATGGCGGGAGGACCGGTACAGTCTCAGGTCTGGGTTCAGATGTTTGCTGATGTATTGGGATATCCCATAGAAACAGTAGATGCGAAGGAACTGGGTGCGCTGGGATGCGCCATGGCGGCAGCCATAGCTGCAGGAGTCTACCGGGATTATAAAGAGGCGGCACGCCACATGGTCCGCATATCAGAACGGATCTGTCCGGATCCTGACAGAACCAGGATTTATCAGATGAAGTATAAAAAATATATTTCTGTGAGCAATGCGCTTGATACTGTCTGGGGACAGTTTGAGGTGTGATAAAAGTGTAAAGGAGGAGAAAAATTATGGCAGTAAGAGGGAGCGTACCAAAGACAATGAAAGCTTTGGTGGCGTACAGTAAGGATGATTATCGTTTTGAGCCGGAATATCCGGTTCCGGAGTGTGGACCGGATGATATCATTATCAAAACGGAGGCCTGTGGGATCTGTGCCGGTGATCTGAAATGCAGTCACGGTGCAGCGATGTTCTGGGGAGATGAGGTTCAGCCGGCCTGGGTGAAACCGCCGTTTATTCCGGGACATGAGTTTTTTGGAAGAATCGTGCAGATGGGTGAAAATGTAACAGAGTTTGAACTGGGTGACAGAATTACCGCAGATCAGATCGTTCCCTGTGGAAAATGCCGGTTCTGTAAAGACGGGCATTACTGGATGTGCCAGCCGCATGATATGCTGGGATTTCAGTCTTATAATAACGGGGGTATGGCAGAGTATGTTCGATATCCCAAGAACTGTGTGATCAGCCGGGTACCGGAGGAGATGTCTCTGGAGCAGGCGCTTCTGATCGAGCCTTATGGATGTTCCAAGCACGCTGTAGACCGGGCGCAGATTACAAATGAAGATGTGGTGGTGATCTCCGGAGCGGGAACACTGGGACTGGGAATGATCACTTATGCACGGATGAAAAACCCCCGTCTGCTGATTGTACTGGATATGCAGAAAAACCGTCTGGAAAAAGCAAAAGAGTTTGGGGCAGATCTGGTATTCAATCCGGGAGAGTGCGATGTTGATGCAGAGATCAAAGCGCTGACGGATGATTATGGCTGTGATGTTTATATTGAAGCGACTGGAAATCCGGCCAGCGTCGTGCAGGGACTGACCATTACCAGAAAGCTGGGCAGATTTGTGGAATTCAGCGTATTCGGAAAGGAAACTACCGTAGACTGGTCCATCATCGGTGACAGAAAAGAACTGGATATTCTCGGTTCCCATTTAAGTCCTTATGCGTATCCGTTTATCATCGAAAATATGATGAAAGGGAATTTAAAGACTGACGGTGTTGTATCAAGTATCTTTGAACTGGAAGACTGGGAAAAAGCTTTTGAGTATGCGTCCGGTGTTCATGGTGATTTTAAAGTAGCCTTTCGTTTTTAGAAAAATGTAAGTTTTTGGGGATTTACACAAAATTAAAGAAAGGATAATAAAAATATGAAGAAGAGAATGTTAGCTTTAACACTTAGTGCAGTTATGGCAGCAAGCTTATTTACGGGGTGCGGAGATAAAAAAGACGAGCCGGCAGCTTCTGACAAAGGAGGAAGCACAGCTGCAGAAGTAACAGGAGATTTTGACTGGAAACGATATGAGGGAACAGAACTGAATGTTCTTTTCAGCGAACATACTTATGCAGATGCAGTGGAGGCAAAACTGAAAGACTTTGAAGATCTGACAGGGATTAAGGTTAATTTTTCCACCATGCCGGAATCGAACTATTATGATAAGCTGAATGTGGAGCTGAGCAGCCATTCCGGTTCTGTAGATGTATTTATGACAGGCGCTTATCAGTCCTGGGAATATGCTACCGCAGGAAATATGGAGCCTCTGGAGGATTACATTGCCAATCCTTCGCTGACAAATGCGGACTATAATTATGATGATTTCATTCCCGGTGTAATTGATGCTCTGAAATGGGACTGTGTTCCCGGACATGCTGTGGGAGAAGGATCACAGTGGGCGCTTCCTATGGGATGGGAAATCAATATCCTTACTTATAACAAGCGGATTCTGGAAGAAAACAACCTGCAGCCGCCGAAGACGGCAGAGGAACTTCTTGATACAGCCAAAGCGCTCCATGAATTTAACGGAAGCGGAACTTATGGACTGGCACTTAGAGGAACAGCTGACTGGGGAACCATTCATCCGGCATATATGTCTATGTACACAACATGGGGTGCAAAAGATTTTGCTGTTGAGGATGGAAAACTGGTAAGTCAGGTAAATTCTCCGGAAGCAATTGCAATGACGGAATATTGGGTAGATCTGGTTAAAAACGGAAGCGCTCCGCAGTGGAGTACTTACGGATGGGAACTGGCAGGTGCAGATCTGGGAGCAGGAAATGCAGCTATGATGTGGGATGCAGACCGCGGTGGTTACACACAGAACGTGGCAGGAGCTTCCGCTGAAGCCGGAAATCTGGCATTTGGCACGATTCCCTATCCGGAATCAGCAGGAAAGACAGAAAAGGATATGAGATCGAACCTCTGGGTATGGTCTATGGCTATGAATGCTGATTCTGCAAATAAAGAGGCAGCCTGGTATTTCATGCAGTACTTCACCGGTCCTGAATTTATGCAGTGGTCCGGCACTGAGGGTGCATGTACAGATACTCCCCGCCAGTCTGTACTGGAAAGCGAAGCATACAAGACAGCTGTAGGCGACGCAGAAGGATATCTGGAAGCTTTTAACACGCTGAAAGATACAGCAAGCATCTACTTTACTGCACAGCCGTATTTCACTGAGACAACGACAGAGTGGGCTAAGACGCTTCAGGAGCTGGTAACGACGGACAAATACAGTTCTGTGGAAGAAGCAATGAATCAGCTGAAAGATACTATGGATGCGATTGTGGCAGACCTGGAAGTAGAATAAAGAATCTGCAGGAAAGAAACATCCAGCGGTTATCGGATGCACGGAGGGCGAACCTTCCCTCCGTGCATTTTCTCTTAATCCTGTCATTAAAAAAATGGGAATGGCAGAAGATTTGTCTGTAGTGAGGTGTAGCAAATGAGTAAAAAAACAAAAAGTAAAGGTGCGGCAGATTTGAATACAGTGCCTTTTAAGACAAGGGTTCGTCCTTATGCGATCGTTGCCCCGTCCATCATTATAACCATCGGTATTATGGTTCCGTTTGTGATGGCGATCTGGTATTCTCTGACCAATTATTCCTTTAAACTGCCAAACCATAGGTTTATCGGTCTGGAAAACTGGGTAAATGTCCTGTCATCACCAGACTTCTGGCAGGCTTTGAAAGTCTCTCTCTTATATGGAATTGTTGCGACAGCGGTAGAAATGGCATTGGGACTGGGAGTCGCCATTCTTCTGAATAACCTGAATAATGGTCTGGCAAAAGTTCTCCGCGTTCTTCTCGTATTTCCGCTGATGGTAGCACCGGTTACGGCCACGATCGTATGGCAGCTGATGCTGAACAGTTCCGTAGGAATAGTGGAAAAATTTTTGAATGTGTTTGGGGTCTATAATTTCCCGTGGGCGGCGAGTCCGGATACGGCGCTTATGACCGTAATTTTAATTGATGTGTGGGTGAATACGGCATTTATCATTCTGCTGGTGCTTGCAGGTCTTCAGTCTCTGCCCAAGTCGCCTTTTGAGTCGGCGAAGATCGACGGCGGAAGCGCCTGGTTTAATTTTGTAAATCTGACACTGCCGATGCTGAAACCCAGCCTGTACATAGCATTATTATTCCGTCTGATGGCATCGCTTCAGGAATATGCAATCATTTTTGCACTGACAAAGGGAGGTCCTGGCGATTCCCTGATGTCGCTGTCGCTGCGGGCTTATCAGACAGGATTCCGTTTCCAGAAATTTGGTGCGGCTCTGCCTTATATTCTGGTTTTGTGGATTGTTATTAATACAGCGGCAAAACAAATTGTAAAAAGACAGAGAGCGGCGCAGAAGCAGGCTGCCGGTCTGGAAGAGTAGCGGGGAGGAGGAATACGGATATGAAGAGTGGAAAAAAATGGGCAGGATATATTGCCCAGAATCTGTTGCTGATCGTATATGCCATATTTGCCCTTTTCCCGCTGATATGGATGTTTATTATATCGTTTAAATCGGATACAGAGGTATTTACGACTACATTTCAGTTTACGCCGACGCTGGCAAACTATGAAGAAGTGTTATTCCGGTCTGAATATCTTCAGTATATGATCGACAGTCTGATCGTATCAGGAGGAGCCGTTCTGGTATCAGTACTTGTGGGAGTGCCTGCAGCTTACGCGCTGGCAAGATACAATTTCAAGAGAAAAGAAGACCTGGCATTTCAGATTCTTTCTTTTAAATTTGCACCGGAGATTCTGGTAGTTCTTCCGCTTTTTATGATTTATCAGAAGATAGGTCTCTATGATTCTTATCTGGGCCTTATCTGGGTGTATCAGCTGATTTCCATGCCGCTTCTTATCTGGGTTGTCCGGGGATATTTTGAGGATATTTCTGTGGAAATAGAATATGCAGCTCAGGTAGATGGTTATACCTGGTATCAGATCTTTTTCAAAATGCTGGTGCCGCTTATAAAACCGGGCCTGGTTTCGGCAGCACTTCTCGCTTTTATCTTTGCATGGAACAGCTTTACATTCCCGCTGATCCTGGCAGGCAATGAAGTCCAGCCTATTACGGTGGCGATTATGAAATATCTGGGAACAGATACGGCACATTACGGACAGCTGGCGGTGGCAGCCACAATATCAGCAGTTCCGGCTATGATTTTCGCACTTTGCATCCAGAAACATCTGGTGCGTGGACTGAGTTTTGGTGCGGTGAAGGGATAGGTGTGATATGGCGAGAATACAACTGGAAAACGTAAAAAAATCATTTGGAAAGGTGCAGGCCTTAAATGGAATTACCATAGATGTAAAGGATAAAGAGTTCTTTGTACTTTTCGGACCTGCAGGAGCCGGCAAAACTACAATCTTAAATTGTATTGCGGGAATTATGATGCCGGAAGAGGGAACGGTAAGTTTCAACGGGGAAGTGATGAACCTGACAGATCCGGCTCACAGAAATGTAGCTATGGTATTTGAGAACTATGCACTGTACCCGCAGATGACAGTTTATGATAATATGGCGGCTGCGCTCAGGAGTAAACTGTATAAGACAGATGAAGAGACGATTAAGCAGAAAGTTTATGAGGCAGCGCGGATGATGAAAATGGAAAATCTGCTGGAACGCCTGCCGAGCCAGCTTTCCAATGGCCAGAAACAGAGGGTTGCCATGGGACGGGCTCTGGTGCGGACGCCGAATGTGTTTCTTATGGATGAACCGCTGGCTCATCTGGATGCAAAGCTGCGGAATTCGATGCGGACAGAATTAAAAGAGATGCAGGCAAATCTGGGATCTACCTGTATTTATGTAACGCATGACTTTATGGAAGCGATGGCTCTCGGAGACAGGATCGCTATCGTAAATAAAGGAGAGATCGTTCAGATTGGCTCAGGGGATGAGATTTATTATATGCCCTGCAATGAATTTGTAGCCCAGCTGATGGGAGATCCTCAGATTAATATTATTCCGGGTGAGATTTTAAAAGAAGGAAAAGAAAAGAAATTCCGTTTTCGTGTGGGAGAAGAAAGCATTGTGCTTCCTCTGCCTGGGGAGAAAGAAGTTGATGAAAAGCTGGAAAGCAGAGGAGATGCTTCGGTGGATTTAGCTCTTCGTCCTCAGAATGTGAAGTATTCTTTTGAGCCGAAGGATGGTTATTTCAAAGCTGTTGTATACAGTTATGAGAGCATTGGAAACAAATCTGTAATTGAGGCAGAGTGCGGAGAATATCAGCTTCGTATGATCGCTCCCAATGGATTAAAGGTAGAGATTGATCAGGAAATTTATCTTTCTCTGGAAGTAGAACGTTCTCTTTTCTTTGATTCGCAGACAAAAGAGTATATTGTGCGTTATGGAGAAGCAGCAATCAGAGCTTTTGCAGCGGAACAGGAGGTGGACTGATGGCCGGATTAACATTAAATCATATTTATAAGAGATATGATAACTCGGGAAAGAAGAAGAAAACGCAGAATGATTTTGCAGTAAAAGATCTGAATCTTGCCTGTGAACAGGGGGAATTTGTTGCGCTTCTTGGTCCCTCTGGATGCGGAAAGACCACGACGCTCCGTATGATTGCCGGACTGGAGGAAATTACAGAGGGAGAAATCTATATCGGTGACCGTCTGGTTAATAATCTCCATCCGAAGGACCGGAATATCGGCCTGGCCTTTGAGGATTACGCAATGTATCCGCCGCTGAACGTCTATGGAAATGTGGCTTTTAATCTTCGGGCAAAGAATGTGGACAAGGCAGAGATTGACCGTAAGGTAAGGGAAATCGCACCGCTTCTGCAGATTGATGATATCCTGGATAAGATGCCGGTAAAATTATCCGGCGGCCAGAAGCAGCGTGTCAATATTGCCAGGGCAATTATCCGGGAACCGGAACTGTTGCTTATGGATGAGCCGCTTTCTCATCTGGACGGAAAAGCCCGTCAGTCCATGAGGGTAGAGATCAAACGTCTGATCAATAAGATTAAGTGTACGACTGTTTATGTGACGCATGATCAGCTGGAAGCTATGTCGTTGGCAGATAAGATTGCGATTATTAATTTCGGAGTGCTGCAGCAGTTTGGAACTCCAGCAGAGGTTTATGATGATCCGGTAAATGAGTTTGTAGCTTCTTTTATCGGAGAGCCTCCTATGAATATTCTTGAGACGACAATCATCAGTCAGAATGGGAAATTTTTCTTTACTTTTGCGGACAGCAGTTTGAAAATTGCTGTTCCCCGCAGATATTACAGCGTGGTGAGCGAAGGATTCCGCTGTAAGATGGGTGTGCGCCCCATGGATGTACTGATTGGCAAAGAGGATTCAGAGGGAACTCCGGAGGAGATCGCAACTTTTGAAAATCTGGGTGATGAGAGAAGAATCGGTATCCGGGTAGGAAAGACACTTCTGATGCTGATTACCGAAGATGAAAAGAGATACCGCAGCGGAGACATCATCAAGCTGGAAGTCCGGGCTGAGAAAACTCACTTGTTTGATATTGAAACGGGTGAGCGTATCAGAGAAAAGAAATAGAAACAGGGAGGTGCTTTTATGGAAACAGCAGCAACCGTACTTGCCGTTGTGCTTCTGGCCATTCTGGCATGGCAGATCTGGGGATCTATCTGGAATATTATAGCTATTTTTCTCGGACTGTTTAAAAAAGAATAAGAAAAAGTACATACGGGGATCACAAGATATATGCGGATGTAAAAAAATCTTTCTATATTTTGTGATCTCTGTATTTTTTGGTGAAATTGTATCCGGGAGAGAATTGTCACCTGAAAATAAAACACTGAAAATGCAAAATAATGCTTGATAAAATAGAAAAATCTGTTATAATAAAAATCAGATAACAGTTATCGATTCTTAAACCTGCTGTTCTGGCAGGGTATTTTCCAAAACTATAAGTGAATATTGGAGGATTTTAATACAATGTCTGTGCAGGCCTGTCTGGCTTTGATGATTACCACAGTGGCAGTTTGTATGGATGTAATGCGGGAAAAAGTAGAGAATTCCTGGATTGTTCTGTCCTGGATCCTGGGGCTGGGGTATCAGATCGGGGCGGAAGGAATCGCAGGAGCGGGCTGCTTTTTGGCGGGGGTGCTGATTCCTATTCTGTTTTTATATCCGCTGTTTCGCTTTCGCATGATCGGAGCGGGTGATATTAAGCTGCTTTCGGCTGTGGGAGGTTTTATGGATTTTTCTGCCATCTGCTGGTGTATGTTTTGTTCATTTCTTATTGGTGCTGCTCTGTCAGCAGCAGTTCTTGCAACCTGCGGGGATTTTTCCCGCCGTCTGCGGTATTTCAGCCGCTATTTCCATAACTATTTTCAAACAGGGAAAGTCGTTCCGTATCGGAAGTACGGGATGCAGCCGGAACACATTCACTTTTCAGTGCCGGTATTTTTGAGTGTGCTGCTTTATGCGGGAGGAATTTACGGATGAAGAAAAGAGCTATTTTTGCTGTGTGCGACCTGGAAGTGTCGTATGCCTACAATTTTATGGAATATGTGAATCAGAAAAAGAATATGCCATTTGAGGTACAGGCATTTACCAGTCCGGTACACCTGTGTGCATTTGCCAGGACACAGCCGATCGAGTTGCTTTTGATTTCTGATAAGGCCATGTGCCCGGAGATCAAAGGGCTGCCGATACGTCAGATTATCATTCTGTCGGAGGGGGTTCACGATCCGGGGCTGGATCAATATCCCTCTGTATACAAATATCAGTCTTCGGCTTCTGTGATCCGGGAGGTGATGGCCTGTTATGGGGAGGAAGTTTCCCAGCCGGCGGAGGTGACGGTGCTGAAAAAAGAAACCCGCCTGCTGGCGGTTTATTCTCCGGTGGGGCGCTGTCAGAAGACTTCTTTTGCCCTGGCTCTGGGGCAGATCCTGGCCCGCCAGAAGGCAGTTCTGTATCTGAATCTGGAAGAGTATGCAGGTTTTGAACAGCTCTTTTCCTGCACTTATGAAAAAAATCTCAGCGATCTGCTCTATTATATCCGCCAGGACAGCAGCAATCTGATCTTTCGGATCAACAGCATGGTACAGTCGTTTCAGAATATGGACTATCTGCCGCCAGCGCTCTCTCCTGCAGACCTGATGGCTGCATCCTGGGAAGAGTGGTCGAAACTTTTTGATACATTAAAAAAGCAGAGCAGCTATGAGGTGATCCTTCTGGATGTGGGAAGCTGTATTCCGGAGCTGTATACCATGCTGGAGCAGTGCGACAGGGTCTATATGCCAGTGCGGGAGGAGACTGTCTCCCGGGCGAAGGTGGAACAGTTTGAAAATCTGGTGCAGATGTGGGACTGTGGAGAGATGTTAAAACGCGTTAAAAAAGTAAATCTTCCCTACCACACCAGTGAGAAGAAGGGGAATGCCTATGTGGAAGAGCTGGTTTGGAGCCAGATGGGAGATTATGTGAGAGAACTGCTGCGGGAGGAGCAGCTATGAGAAAAGATATATTCCCGGAATTGAAAAAGCAGCTTATGGAACGTCTTAGGATGGAACAGGAACTGGGAGATGAACAGGTGCTGGAAGAGATTGACCTGGTTATTGAGGAGGCGGGCCGGATTTATTTTCTTCCTCTGACAGAACGGGAGAGGCTGCGAAGAGAACTGTTCTTTTCCCTGCGCCGTCTGGATGTACTTCAGGAGCTGGTGGAGGATCCTTCGGTTACGGAGATTATGGTGAATGGCTATGAGAAGATTTTTGTGGAGAGAGGAGGGAGGGTGGAAAAATGGGAGAAGAAGTTTACTTCCAGAGAGAAGCTGGAGGATGTGATACAGCAGATTGTAGGGCGATGCAACCGCACAGTAAATGAAAATGATCCTATTGTAGATGCGCGTCTGGAAAACGGTGACCGGGTAAATGTAGTGCTTCCTCCGGTAGCTCTTGATGGGGCGATCCTTACGATCCGCCGGTTTCCCGAACAGAAGATTACGATGGACCAGCTTCTGGCATGGGAGAGCATTTCCCGGGAGGCGGCAGAGTTTCTGGGGCGTCTCGTGAAGGCCGGATATTCGATTCTGATCGGCGGGGGAACCTCTACGGGAAAAACTACCTTTCTCAATGCCCTGTCTGATTTTATTCCCAAGGGTGAACGGATCATTACGATAGAGGATAACGCGGAACTGCAGATTCAGGGAGTGGAAAATCTGGTGCGTCTGGAGGTGAAAAATGCGGTTATGGAAGGGACACGGGAAGTTTCGATCCGGGATTTGATCCGGACGGCTCTGCGGATGCGCCCGGATCGGATTATCGTGGGGGAAGTGCGCGGAGAGGAAGCGGTAGATCTTCTTCAGGCCTGGAATACAGGGCATGAGGGCAGTCTGGGAACAATCCATGCCAACAGCTGCAGGGATATGATAAGCCGTCTTGAGACAATGGTTCTGATGGGAATACAGCTGCCAGCGGAGGCGATCCGCCGGCAGATTGCAGCAGGAGTGGAAATTCTGGTTCATCTGGGACGGCGGAGCAGAAAAAGGAGAGTACTGGAGATTGCTCAGACAGCAGGGTATCAGGAGGGAGAGGTCTGTGTAAAGACACTGTACGCATGGAACGACCGTCTGGGGATTCTGGAACAGAGAGGAGAACTCTTGAATCGGGAAAAGCTGGAGAGGGAACAGGAGGAATGAAGGAAAAGAAAGAGGTTTGTCTTCTAGATCGAAAGGAAAAAGTTCTCTGTATTTTCTGGGCGGCAGGGGTTACAGCTCTGGTGGATTTTCTGTTTTACGGTACCCTGTGGGTTATGCTTCTGACACCGGTGACCGCCGGATTCCTGATGAAGAGAAGGAAGATTCTGCTGGAGAAGAGGAGGAAGAAAAGGATGACGAAGCAGTTTGGAGACATGATGACTTCTCTGTGCGTAGCGCTCCGCGCAGGATATTCGATGGAAAATGCCCTGGCAGAGTGTGCCCGGGATCTGGAGAAGCTTCACGGGGAAGAGGCGGAACTGGTGGCAGAGTTAAAATATATCCGGAATCAGATGCAGATCAGTATACCGGTTGAAAAACTTTTGAGCCAGCTGGGAGAACGGACCGGTGTGGAGGATATTCAAAGTTTTGTAAATGTGTATGCAATTGCGAAGCGGACAGGAGGAAATCTGGAGCAGGTGCTGCACAATACAGCGGTCCGCCTTCGGGATAAGATGGAAGTAATGGAGGAAATTGAAGCCTGCATTGCTGCGAAGAAAATGGAAGAGAGGATTATGGGATGTATGCCCTGCGGAATTATTCTCTATCTTCGGCTTCTTTCTCCGGGTTTTCTGGATCCCCTGTATGGAAATGTGACAGGGGCGGCTGTGATGACTGTCTGCCTGGCAGTATATGCGGCAGCACTTCGGCTGGGGGAGAAGATCGTGGATATTGAGGTGTAATTATGTGGATATATGGCTGTATTTTTCTGGTTTTATGTGGATTTCTGATCATCACACGCGGGGAGAAGGTGGAAGATTCCTGTAAAAGAGTGGAGCGGCCGTTTGTGAGGGCGGGCAGCTGGTTCTGCAGAAAAGCCGGGATAGAAGGGAGATGGATCCGGGGGCGGGAAGCAGGATATTTTTTGGCGGCAGTCTGGCTGGGGAGCTTTTTGGGATTTTTTGCAGCGGCCGGAGAAAGCCGGGGAGAGATAAAAACTTTAGAGAGGAGAGAACAGGATTATGAAGAGACTTTGGAAGCCAGGGTGGGAGGGGAAGTATTTGAGATTCCGCTTCAGGTATCGGCGCAGGTATATGAGCCGGGGAAAATAGAAGAGTATCTTGAGGAGGCGGAGGAGAGACTGGATCGGGATATTCTGAAGGGAAACACCTCTCTCAGCCAGGTAACAGGGGACTTGTATTTGCCGGAACAGGTGGAAGGACTTCCGGTTACGGTTTCCTGGTATACGGATCATCCGGAAATTCTGGACTGGACCGGCCGGGTGGAGAGATCTGAGCAGAAACAGCAGGTAGGTCCTTCTGCAGGCAGAACTTATCTGTCAGGAAGAAAAGAGGCAGAAAACCTGGGAAGTTACCGTTCTTCCGGCTGAAAAGGCAGAAGGGATCGATGGACGTCTGAAAGAAGAAGCGGAAAAGGGGCAGGAGAATAAGACAGGAAATACTCTTTTGCTTCCGGAGTCTTACGAGGGTCAGAAGGTGGAATGGAGACGGCCGGAGGAGGGAACAGCTGTTGCAGTTTTCGGAATAGCCGTTCTCCTGGGGATTCTTTTGATGGCATCGGGATTACA